>Ga0129308_1000522_pt1 | contig 56056 bp, 59 predicted proteins | sample L827metagenome_FD_94440 | JGI IMG/M metagenome (GOLD analysis project Ga0129308, IMG submission 94440) | Ring-tailed lemur group fecal microbial communities from Wisconsin, USA - L827 metagenome | ecosystem: Host-associated > Mammals > Digestive system > Large intestine > Fecal | place: USA...
GGGCACCAAGAGCGACGCCGCCAAGCAGGTGGGCATCAATGTCGCCGAGCGTGCCAAGGCCAAGGGCATCGACACCGTGGTGTTCGACCGCGGCGGCTATGTCTATCACGGCCGCGTCAAGGCTCTGGCCGAGGGCGCCCGCGAGGGCGGCCTGCAGTTCTAAGGGAGGAGGAAAACGACAAATGGCTAGATTTGAGAGAGAGCCCAGCGAGTTCGTCGAGAAGCTGGTTTATCTGAACCGTGTATCCAAGACCGTCAAGGGCGGCCGCGTGGCGAAGTTCTCCGCCCTCATGGTGGTGGGCGACGAGAAGGGCCGAGTGGGCTTCGGCCTGGGCAAGGCCGCTGAGGTCCCTGAGGCCATCCGCAAGGGCATCGAGGATGCCAAGAAGAATATGATCACCGTGCCCATGTCCGGCGCTACCATCCCCCACGAGGTGATCGGCGAGTTCGGCGCCGGCCGCGTGCTGATGAAGCCCGCCGCCCCCGGTACCGGCATCATCGCCGGCGGTCCTGTCCGTGCCGTCATGGAGGCGGTCGGTATCAAGGACATCCGCGCCAAGTGCCTGCGCTCCAACAATCCGCAGAACGTGGTCTCCGCTGCCTTTGAGGGCCTGAAGTCCCTGCGCAGCCCCGAGGAAGTGGCCAAGATCCGCGGCAAGAGCGTGGAAGAGATCGTGGGTTAAGGAGGGCTTTTACAATGGCTAATCTGAACATCAAGCTGGTCAAGAGCCTGAACGGCCGCATTGCCAAGCACAAGGCGACCGCCGAGGCCCTGGGCCTCCGCAAGATCGGCGACACCACCGTGCAGCCCGACAACGAGGCTACCCGCGGCAAGATCGCCCACATCGGATACCTGCTCCAGGTCACCGAGGAAAACTAAAAGGAGGCGCGAGACATGAATCTGCATGAACTTTCCCCCGCCGCCGGCTCCAACACCAAGGCTTACCGCAAGGGCCGCGGCAATGGTTCCGGCAACGGCAAGACCGGCGGCCGCGGTCAGAAGGGCCAGTGGGCCCGTTCCGGCGGCGGTGTCCGCGTCGGTTTCGAAGGCGGCCAGATGCCTCTGACCCGCCGTATCCCCAAGCGTGGTTTCCACAACATTTTCGCCAAGCCCCTGGAGGCCGTCAACGTTTCCACCCTCGAGAAGTTTGAGGATGGCGCCGTGGTCGATGCCAAGGCTCTGCTGGAGAAGGGTATCCTCTCCAAGTGCGAGTACGGCGTCAAGATCCTGGGCAACGGCAGCCTGACCAAGAAGCTGACCGTCCAGGCTTCCGCCTTCTCCGCCTCTGCTAAGGAAAAGATCGAAGCTGCGGGTGGTAAGGCGGAGGTGATCTGAGATGATCCAGACGATCCGTAACGCTTGGGCGGTGCCCGAGCTGCGCAAGAAGATCCTGTTCACCATCTTCGCGCTGCTGATCTTCCGTCTCGGTTCCGCCATCCCCGTCCCCTATATCAATTCCCAGCTCCTGTCCATGCAGCTGCAGAGCCAGAGCGGCACCATCCTGGGTCTGATGAACGCCATGAGCGGTTCCGCCTTCTCCATGGCGACGGTCTTCGCCCTCAGCATCCAGCCCTATATCAACAGCTCCATTATTATCCAGCTGCTGACCGTGGCCATCCCCGCCCTGGAGCGGCTGGCCAAGGAGGGCGGTGAGGAAGGCCGGAAGAAGATCGCCTCCATCACCCGGTACACCACCGTGGCCATCGCCCTGCTGCAGGGCTTCGGCTACTACTCCCTGATCAAGAGCTACGGCCTGATCCAGGCCGGTACCCTGCCCGCCCTGTGGGTCGGCATCGTCATCGTCCTGTCCTTCACCGCCGGCTCCGCCTTCCTGATGTGGCTGGGCGAGCAGATCACTGAGTTCGGCATCGGCAACGGCATCTCCATCATCCTGTTCGCCGGTATCGTCTCCCGCTTCCCCAGAATGATCTCCGACTGCATCAAGGGCGTCAACATCTGGAGCCAGGTGAAGAACGGCGCGCTGACCGCTGAGATGATCATGGAGCAGTATCCCACGGTGTACAAGACCACGGAGGACGCCCAGGCCTATATCGACCGGATGTCCCTGGCTCCCTGGATGATCCCCATCATCGTCATCGGCATGATCGCCCTGGTGGTCTTCATCGTCTTCATCTCCGACGCCGAGCGCCGCCTGCCCGTCCAGTACGCCAAGCGGGTCGTCGGCCGGAAGATGTACGGCGGCCAGTCCACCCACATCCCCATGAAGGTGAACATGTCCGGCGTCATGCCCATCATCTTCGCCCAGTCCATCGCCTCCTTGCCCGCCACCATCGGTGCCTTCGCGGGGTGGACCACGGACAACAGCGCCATGATGCGGCTGTTCGACACCAGCAAGCCCTTCTACTCCATTCTGTACTTTTTCCTCATTGTTGGCTTCAGCTACTTCTACGCCAGCATGACCTTCAACCCCATCGAGGTGTCCAACAACCTGAAGAAGAACGGCGGCTTTATCCCCGGCTTCCGTCCCGGCAAGCCCACCGCCGACTTCATCACCAAGGTGCTCAATAAGATCACCATGTTCGGCGCCCTGTACCTGTCCGTTGTGGCCATCCTGCCCATCGTGACCGGCAACATCGTGGGTTACAGCTCTCTGGCCATCGGCGGTACCTCCATCATTATCGTGGTGGGCGTCGCCCTGGAGACTGTGAAGCAGATGGAGGCCCAGATGCTCATGCGGCACTATAAGGGCTTCCTGGAGTAAAAAGGAGTTGGAGATCATGGGAATGAAGCTGATTCTCCTGGGCGCCCCCGGCGCCGGGAAAGGGACTCAGGCTGAGATTCTCAGCGCCAAGCTGGGTATCCCGACCATCTCCACCGGAAATATTCTCCGTGCCGCCATTAAGGACGGCACGCCCATTGGCCTGCAGGCCAAGTCCTATATGGACGCGGGCAAGCTGGTCCCCGACGCCGTCATCATCGGCATCGTGGCCCAGCGGCTGGAACAGCCCGACTGCGCCAACGGCTTTATCCTAGACGGGGTGCCCCGCACCATCGGCCAGGCCGAGGCCCTGGACGCCGCCGGCGTCACCTTTGACCATGTCATCTCCATTGAGATCTCCGACGGAGAGATCGTGGACCGCATGGCCGGGCGGCGGGTCTGCTCCTCCTGCGGCGCCCCCTATCACATCAAAGCCAAGCCCCCCAAGCTGGAGGGCGTGTGCGATTCCTGCGGCGGTCCCCTGGTCCAGCGGGACGACGACAAGGCGGAGACGGTGCTTCACCGCCTGGAGGTCTACCACGCTGAGACGGAGCCGTTGAAGGGGTACTACGAAGCCAAGGGCATCCTCTCCCCCGTGGCCAATCAGGCCACCATCGAGGGGACGACCAAGGTCATAATGGAGGCCCTGGGAATCTGATGGGATTGGAAATGATCTCGCTGAAATCCCCCCGGGAGATCGAGGCGATGCGCAAGGCCGGACGGATCACCGCCCAGGCCCGCGCTCTGGCCGGCTCCATGGTGGCCCCCGGGGTCACCACCCATGAGATCGACCAGGCTGTGCGCCGCTTTATCGAGAGCCACGGGGCAAAGCCCTCCTTTTTGGGCTACGGCGGCTTCCCCGGTTCCGCCTGCATCTCGGTGAACGAGGAAGTCATCCACGGCATCCCCGGTCCCCGGAAGCTGAAGGAAGGGGACATCGTGAGCATCGACGTGGGCGCCTATATCGGCGGCTTCCACGGCGACTGTGCCGCCACCTACCCCTGCGGCAAGGTGAGCGACGAGGCCATGAAGCTGATCCGGGTCACCCAGCAGAGCTTCTGGGAAGGCATGAAATATGCCCGCCAGGGCTGCCGGGTCTCCGACATCGGTCACGCGGTCCAGGAGTATGTGGAATCCAACGGGTTCTCCGTGGTCCGGGACTTTGTGGGCCACGGTGTGGGCGCCAAGCTCCACGAGGCCCCGGAGGTCCGCAACTTCGGACCCGCCGGCCACGGTCCCCGGCTGCTGCCGGGTATGACCATCGCCGTGGAGCCCATGGTCAACGCGGGCGGCTGGCAGGTCAAGGTGCTGGCCGACAAGTGGACCACCGTCTCCCTGGACGGCTCTCTGACGGCTCACTATGAAAACAGTATCCTGATCACCGACGGCGACCCTGAGATCCTGACCGTCACCGAGGACGGCGCCTATGTATGATTACACGGGCTGGATCGTCCGTGCGACGGCTGGCCGGGACAGGGACGGCCTGTTCTGCGTGGTAGGCCTGGATCAGGAGCGGGAGCTTCTGCTGCTGGCCGACGGCAAACGGCGCAGGGTGTCAAAGCCCAAAGGGAAAAAACTTGGGCATGTGGCGCCTCTCACCGATCACCTGCAGGAATTTGACCATCCCGCCATCAAGAAGCTGAAACAAGGAGAACCGGTGTCTGACCGGGAACTGAGACGGGCGCTGGCCGCCTTCAAGGAGGGAATCACGCTTGGCTAAGGACGATATGATCGAGTTGGAGGGAATCGTCACCGAATCTCTCCCCAACACCACATTCCATGTGGATATCGGAAACGGCCACATTATCCTGGCACATATTTCCGGCAAGCTGCGGATGAACTTCATCCGCATCCTGCCCGGCGATAAGGTGACGGTTCAGATGTCACCTTATGATCTGACCAGGGGAAGAATCACCTGGCGGAGTAAGTAAGTATAAACGACCGAATCGTCGACATCGCCTTTCGGGGCCTTGCCTCCGAAGGGAGAATCCCCAAAGGGGCCCCGCTCGGGTCCAACGAAGTGAGCCGAGTGGGGAGAGGAGCCGCAGCGGAATGAGTGAGCCTTTCCCTTTAGGGGAAGGCGAAGGATACGGAGCTTGCGGCGACGATGCGACGACGAGGGGCCATCAAGGCATTCAGGAGGTTATCACAATGAAAGTTAGACCGTCCGTGAAGCCCATGTGCGAGAAGTGCAAAGTCATTAAGCGCAAGGGCAAAGTCATGGTAATTTGCGAAAACCCCAAGCATAAGCAGAGACAAGGTTAATTGGAGGTGCTGTAATAAATGGCTCGTATTGCCGGTATTGACCTGCCGAGAGAGAAGCGAATTGAGATCGGCCTCACTTATATCTACGGCATTGGGCGCACCAGCGCCAACAAGATCCTGGCCCAGGCCGGGATTAACCCCGACACCCGCGTGAAGGACCTGTCCGAGGAGGACGAGGCCAAGCTGCGTGAGATCATTGGCCATGAGTACACCGTTGAGGGCGACCTGCGCCGCAACGTGGCCATGGACATCAAGCGGCTGACTGAGATCGGCTGCTACCGCGGCATCCGTCACCGCAAGGGTCTGCCCGTCCGCGGCCAGCGGTCCAAGACCAACGCCCGTACCCGCAAGGGTCCCAAGCGCACTGTCGCCAACAAGAAGAAGTAAGGAGGGATAAGCAATGGCTGCTGCTAATACCAAGGGCAAGAAAGTTGTCCGTAAGCGCCGCGAGCGCAAGATCGTTGAGAAGGGCCAGGTGCATATCCGCTCTTCCTTCAACAACACCATGGTCACCGTCACTGACGCCCAGGGCAATGCCCTGTCTTGGGCTTCCTCCGGCGGCCTGGGCTTCCGTGGTTCCCGTAAGTCCACCCCCTTCGCCGCTCAGACTGCTGCTGAGACCGCTGCCAAGGCTGCGATGGAGTATGGCCTGAAGACCGTCGAGGTCTTCGTAAAGGGCCCCGGCGCCGGCCGTGAGGCTGCCATCCGGGCGTTGCAGGCCGTGGGTCTGGAGGTCACCCTGATCAAGGACTGCACCCCCGTTCCCCACAACGGCTGCCGTCCCCCGAAGCGCCGCCGCGTCTGATTTGAAGGAGGTTTTGACACATGGCTAGAAACATGCAGCCCATCGCCAAGCGGTGCAAGGCTCTCAACCTGTCTCCCGCCGCCATGGGCTATGCCAAGAAGGATACCAACCGCAACCCCAAGGGTCAGATGCGCAAGAAGCAGTCTGAGTACGCCATGCAGCTGACCGAGAAGCAGAAGGTCAAGTTTGTCTACGGCATCCTGGAGAAGCAGTTCCATATGTACTATGAGAAGGCTTCCCGCATGCCCGGCAAGTCCGGCGAGAACCTGCTGGTCCTGTGCGAGCGCCGCCTGGACAACGTGGTGTACCGTCTGGGCTTTGCCAAGACCCGCCGCGAGGCCCGCCAGCTGACCACCCACGGCCACTTCACCGTCAACGGCCAGCGCGTGGACATCCCCTCCTACCTGGTGAAGACCGGCGACGTGATCGAGGTCCGGGAGAAGAGCCGTTCCTCCGTCAAGTTCAAGGGCCTGCTGGGTGAGGACGCCCCCATGGTCACCCTGCCCAAGTGGCTGACCCGTGACAAGAATACCCTCCAGGGCACCGTCGCTGCCATGCCCGTCCGGGACGACATCGACTTCCCCGTGGAAGAGCACCTCATCGTCGAGCTGTATTCTAAGTAATAAGTTTCCCGCCCGCCTCTCCGGCCCGGCCGGAGAGGCCCGGCGGACCACACTTAGACAACCCTCAGATATTGGTGAGCTGAATGAGGCGGCGAGAGAGCGCCGCCGAGAAAAGGAGGGTATCCTAGCATATGGTAGAAATCGAAAAGCCCCGCATCGAATGTGTGGAAAATCCCGGCGATGCTTCCTATGGCAAGTATGTGGTCGAGCCTCTGGAGCGCGGCTACGGCACCACTCTGGGCAACTCCCTGCGCCGGATTCTGCTGTCCTCTCTGCCTGGCACCGCGGTGACCTCCATCAAGATCGCCGGTGTCCAGCATGAGTTTACCACCATCCCCGGCATCAAGGAGGACGTCACCGAGATCGTCCTGAACGTGAAGGGGATCATCGCCAAGCTGTACTGCGAAGGCGTAAAGACCGTCCACATTGAGGCTGCCGGCGAGTGCAAGGTCACGGCCGGCGACATCAAGGCGGACGCCGACGTGGAGATCCTGAATCCCGACCTCCACATCGCCACCCTGGGTCCCGATGCCACTTTGAGCATGGAGCTGACCTTGTCCCACGGCCGGGGCTATGTCTCCGCCGACAAGAATAAGCCCGCCCAGTCCATCATCGGCATCATCCCTGTGGACTCCATCTACACCCCCGTCCGCAAGGTCAATTACACCGTGGAGAACACCCGTGTGGGCGACGCCACGGACTATGACAAGCTGACCCTGGAGGTGTGGACCAACGGCACCATCGACGCCCGGGATGCCGTCTCTCTGGGCGCCCGCATCCTGTGCGACCACTTCACCCTGTTCACTGACCTGTCCGAGACCATGGGGAACAAGTCCACCGTGGTGGAGAAGGCTGAGGCCCAGCGGGACAAGGTGATGGAGATGACCATTGACGACATGGACCTGTCCGTCCGCTCCTACAACTGCCTGAAGCGGGCCAACATCAACACGGTGGAGGACCTGATCTCCAAGACCGAGGAAGAAATGATGAAGGTCCGGAACCTGGGCCGCAAGTCCCTGGAAGAGGTCATCAACAAGCTGGCCATGATGGGCCTGTCCCTGGCCAGCGATGATAATAACTAAGAAGCGCCGAATTCCCGAGCAGGGGAGATAACGCCGGAGCGCAGGGCGGAGCCCAGGGGAGGCCGAAGGCCGGACCGGGTCTGCCCGGAGTCGGAGAAGTTATCGGCCAGGCCGTGAGGGAACCGAGGCGTGACAAGGAAAACGCCCGGATCGTCATCGGCGGGGATTTATGGGATAGCGTTGAAAGTATGTAACGTTCCGTTTTGCGCACGGCAGCTTGCCGTCCCCATAGTGGGTGTCCCAGGCCGAAAGGCCGAATGAACGAATTTATGAAAGATCTCGCCACGCGAGGTCGGAGGAGAGTTTACTATGTCTCTGAAGAATCGTAAGCTGGGCCGCACCAGCGATCAGCGCAAGGCTATGCTCCGTGCCATGGTCACCTATCTGCTGGAGAACGGCCAGATCAAGACCACTGTTACCCGCGCCAAGGAAGTTGCTCCCGTGGCTGAGAAGATGATCACCCTGGCCAAGGACAACAGCCTGACCTCCTACCGCCAGGCCCTGGCCTTCATTACCAAGGAGGACGTGGCCAACAAGCTGTTCAAGGAGATCGGCCCCAAGTACGCCGACCGCAACGGCGGCTACACCCGTATCGTCCGCATTGGCCCCCGGCGCGGCGACGCTGCCGAGATGGCCATTATCCAGTTGGTGTAATCATACACGGCTTGAAAAATCCCGTTCCGAGAGGAACGGGATTTTTTGCATGCGCCGCCGCGCCGGGAAAAATAGGGGCCTCGGACAGGACCCTCTTTTCTTTTTCACAGAATTTGTTATAATGCGTTTATTGAAGGATAACAAGGGACATGGCGGCAGCTGTCTGACGGCCGGTTCCTGGTCTATTCGCGCTGCCGGAGCATACCATACGTATACCCCGGCAGCGCAAAGGGCGGCAGCGGTAAAACAATGAAGGAGTATTGCCTATGAAAATCATTGACGCGCATCTCCATATTTTCCCCCAGGAGGATTGGGCGGAGCAGACTGCCGCCGGGGTGGGACACCACAACAGCGTGGACCATCTGCGGCAGGTCTATGGGGAGCTGGATATGGTCCACGGGGTCGTCATGGGCAACCGCAGCCTGGAGGTGGGCGACCACCACTACCCCGCCGACCTGTTCCACTACTGCGTGGGCTTGGACAGCTTTCTTCTGGAGGGGGGCAGAAAGACCATCCCCGACCTGGCCGACCGGGTGGAGGAACACCTGAAACGGGAGGCTTGCTGCGGCGTGAAGCTCTACCCGGGCTATAACAAGATCTGGCTGTCCGACCCCATATACGCTCCCATCTATGACCTGGCGGCCCGGTATGACAAGCCGGTGGCCGTTCACATGGGCCTTACCGCCAACAGACGGGCCCACCTGAAATACTGCCATCCTCTGGCCCTGGACGAGGTGGCCGCCGACCATAAGAAGACCCGGTTTGTCATGTGCCACTTCGGGAACCCGTTTTTGGAGTCCGCCGCCGCCGTGGTGGAGAAAAATCCCAACGTGGCCACCGACCTGTCCGGCCTGCTGGAGGGGCGGGTGGACCTGGAACACTATTTCCGGGAGCAGGCGGGCTATGTGTCCCTGCTCCGGACCTGGCTCACCGCTATCTGTCAGTGGGACGACGTGATGTACGGCACTGACTGGCCCATTGTCAACCTGGGGGAGTATATCCGGTTCATCCAGGGCGTGGTCCCTGCGGAACACTGGGAGAAGGTATTTTTCCAAAACGCCAACCGAATTTATGGCCTGGGCCTGTGAAAAAAGCGCCGCCCGTCAGCCCGACGGACGGCGCTGCGTGTTTCTTTTGGGAACTGGTGCTGCGGCCGGAAAGCTGGGCTGTTTCCTGAAAAAGGAAACATTGACAAGGGAAAAGCGGGTGTGTAGAATGGGAAAAAACAGGGGGGATTCTTATGGACTGGAACCAGACTGCGGAACATATTGCCCGGCGGCTGAAAGAACTGAGCGGCTTTACCGCCACGCCGGGAGAGGGCTGCACCAGGCTGCCCTTTACGAAAGAGACCCGCGAGGCGGCGGACTACCTGAAGGCGGAGATGGCCGCCGACGGCCTGGAGACCTGGGAGGACGGGGCCGGAAACGTGTTTGGACGGCTGCCGGGGCGCGACGCCGCCCTGCCCTGCATCATGTGCGGGTCCCATTATGATTCCGTGGTCTGCGGCGGTAACTATGACGGGATCGCCGGCGTGGTGTGCGCCATGGAACTGGCCCGGCTGCTGAAGGAATGCGGGCCTTTGGACCGGGACTTTGTGGTTGCCGCGTTCATGGACGAGGAGGGCTGCCGCTTTGGCAGCGGATGCTTCGGGTCCAGAGCCATTATGGGACGGATCACCCCCGAATACTGCCATAGCGTCAGGGATAAACGGGACGGCTCCACCGTGGCCCAGCGCATGAAGGAATACGGACTGGACCCGGAACGGGTGGCAGAGGCGGCCTGGGCTCCGGGCACCATCGGGAATTATCTGGAGCTTCACATCGAGCAAGGACCGGTGCTGGACGCCAAGGGGATCCAGCTGGGGCTGGTGGACTGTATTGTGGGCATCCAGCGGTATATGGTCACCATTTACGGTCAGAGCAACCATGCGGGCACCACCCCCATGGATATGCGTCAGGACGCCATGGACCGGGCCGCCAGAGTGATCGTCCGGGCCGGGGAGATCGCCCGGGCCAAAGGACGGGGCTGCGTGGCCACGGTGGGTTATGTGGAGGCCTTCCCCGGCTCCTACAACGTGGTCCCCGGAAAAGCGGTGTTTTCCGTGGAGATGCGGGCGACAGAGCAGGGGCTGGTGGACCAGATGGCGGCGGAGATCCGTCAGGCTCTGGAGGAGGAGACCGCGGACGGTCTGACCTTTGAGATGGAGCAGAAGGCCAACACGCCCCCGGTGCACCTGTCCAGAAGAATGACAGAGCTCAGCGAGGGCATCTGCCGGGACCGGGGCTTCACTTACCGGATCATGCCCTCCGGAGCGGGACATGACGCCCAAATCATCGGCCAGAGCGTGGAGGCGTCCATGCTCTTTGTGCCGAGCCGCCAGGGGCTGAGCCACTGCCCCCAGGAGCACAGCGAATGTACGGACCTGCTCCGGGCGGTCCAGGTGGCTCTGGAACTGATCCGAAAGCTGTAAGGCCGCGGCGCAGAGCGGCATCCATCCGGTCATCCAAGCTCTGTACATGCCCATATGTATTGTCCAGGACTGTGAAAACAGCGCCGCCCGTCAAACTGACGGGCGGCGCTGTACGTTTACTTGAGAAAACGGCGGATCCACTTCTCCCGGGAGCCGGTGTAAGGGGGATACCGGATGGGCAGGTCCAGGCGGGTGGAGGTCTGGAGCACCCCCTTGGTGTGGGAGAAGGTTTCAAAGCTGTATGCGCCGTGGTAGCGCCCCAGGCCGCTGTTTCCCACGCCGCCGAAGGGCAGACGGGGATTGGCCAGGTGGAGGACGGTGTCGTTGACGCAGCCGCCGCCAAAGGAAATGTTGCGGAGAAAGCGCCGCTGGACGGCCTTGTCCTCGGAGAACAGGTAGAGGGCCAGGGGGCGGGGCCGGTCCAGAATGAAATGTTCCGCCTGGCTCAAATCATCAAATTCCAGCACCGGAAGAAGGGGGCCGAAGATCTCCTCCCCCATCACCGGGTCCTCCGGCGACACCCCGTCCAGAATGGTGGGCTGGATCCGCAAAGTATCCGGGTCGGCCTGCCCGCCGTATACCACCTTGACCGGGTCGATCAGGGCGCATACCCGGTCAAAATGCTTCCGGTTGACCATGTGGACATAGCCCTGGTTGTCCAGGGGATCCGTCCCGTACATTCGCTCCGTCCAGTACCGGAGGCGGTCCAGCAGTTCCCCCTTCACCCGCCGGTCCACCAGCAGGTAGTCTGGGGCCACGCAGGTCTGGCCGCAGTTGAGGAGCTTGCCGAAAGCGATGCGCTTGGCAGCCAGGTCCAGCCTGGCGGTGGCGTCCACCACGCAGGGACTTTTGCCGCCCAGCTCCAGGGTGACGGGAGTCAGGTGTTTTGTCGCCTTCTCCATAACCTGACGGCCCACCTCCACGCCGCCGGTGAAGAAGATGTAATCAAATTCCTGGTCCAAAAGGGCCTGATTTTCCTGGCGGCCCCCCTCCACCACCGCCACATATTCCGGAGGAAAGCACCCGGACACCAATTCCCGGAGAGCCGCCGAGGTGGCCGGGGCATAGGCCGAGGGCTTGACCACGCAGCAATTGCCCGCGGCGATGGCTCCGATCAGGGGGTCCAGGGTGAGCAGCAGGGGATAGTTCCAGGGGGACATGATCAGGGCCACGCCGTAAGGCTCCGGGAAGACGGTGCTCCGGGCGGGAAACAGGGCCAGAGGTGTGGCCACCCGCCGTTCCCGGGCCCAGCGGGGGAGGCGGCGCTCCGCAAAGGACAGCTCCTCCAGGGTGAGCCCCACTTCGCACAGGTAGCCTTCGGCGTCCGACTTGCCCAGGTCGGCCCGGAGGGCGGCAAGCAGAGCGCTCTCCCGGGCCTGGACCGCCCGCTTCAAGCTGGTCAGAGCCTCCTTGCGGAATTCAAGTTCCCGGGTGGCTCCGGTGCGGAAGAAAGCGCGCTGGGCGGCCACCAGCTTCTGGATCTCCATAGCCATCCCTCCTGTTTGGAAGTATTTTCTTTAGTATAGCCTGTTTTTCCCAAAAAGGAAATGGGGGGGCGGGAGGGGAGCAGGCCTTTTTTGGAATCGCGGCAAGAAAGTTGCACAAAAATGGAAATGAAATTCTGGCGCCCCTGTGCATTTACTTTTCAGGGAGAATGTGGTAAGTTTTATATTACAAAATTTAGTTTTATATATTAAAATATTTGGAGGGCTGGACCATGATACTGGATGAGTTCGTACTGAAGGGAAAAGTAGCGTTGGTCACCGGCGGCGGCACCGGGATCGGCAGCGGCTTCACGCGGGGACTGGCCGAGGCGGGCGCGGATATTGCCTGCGTGTACAGCCGCCATGAGCCCACCGAGATGCAGCAGTATGTGGAGAGCCTCGGCTGCCAGTTTCTGCCCATCAAGGCGGATGTGAGCAAGATGGAGGAGCTGCCCCGCGTCATGGAACAGGTCCTGGAGCGGTTTGGCCATCTGGACATTTTGGTCAATAACGCCGGGATCTGTCCCCGGGCGCCGGCCATGGACTATACCGAGGAGATGTGGGACAGCGTGATCCAGCTGAACCAGAAGGCGGTGTTCTTCCTGTCTCAGCTGGCGGCCAAGCAGTTTGTCAAGCAGGGCACCGGCGGCAAGATCATCAATATGGCCTCCATGCTGTCCTTCCTGGGCGGCTTCAACACCACCGCTTATACGGCCAGCAAGCACGCCGTCATGGGTCTGACCCGGGTCATGGCCAGTGAGTGGGGCAGCCTGGGCATCAACGTCAACGCGGTGGCCCCCGGTTGGATCAAGACAAACCTTTCCGCCCCTCTGGTGGCAGACCCGGAGCGCTATAACAGCGTCAAGGCCCGGATCCCCCAGGGCGACTGGGGAGAGCCCAACGTGTTCAAGGGTGTGGCGGTCCTGCTGGCCAGCGAGGCGGGAAACTATATCAACGGCGCCACCATTCCGGTAGACGGCGGCTATCTGACCAAGTAGGAGGCGGAACCCCATGAAAGCCCTTGTCCTGAACAAAGCAATGGACTTCTCCTACGAGGAGCGGCCCATGCCGGACTGTCCCCCGGACCATGTGGTGGTCAAGGTGGACGCGGTATGTGTCTGTGGCTCTGACGTCCACGCCATCCAGGGGCACCAGCCGTTGTTCTCCTTCCCCAGAGTGATCGGCCACGAGGTGGCCGGTACCGTATACCAGAAGGGGAGCCAGGTCCGGGACCTGCGGGAGGGGGACCGGGTATGCCTGATGCCCTGTATTCCCTGCGGCGCCTGCCGGGCCTGCCGGGCCGGACGGACCAATGCCTGCGGCAGTCTGAAGCTGTACGGCGTACATACAGATGGCGGCATGCAGGAGTACCTGGCCGCCCCGGAGGGCAATTGGCTGAAAATGCCGGACCGGGCAGCTCCGGAGGAGATCGCCATGCTGGAGCCGCTGACCATCGGCGCCCACGCCGTGGCCAAGCTGGGCCTGCAGCCCGGTGACCGGGTGCTGGTGGTGGGCGCGGGGCCCATCGGCATGAGCTGCGCCGTGAATGCCAGGACCTACGGCGCCCAGGTCACCCTGTCAGACAGCAGCCGCGGGCGGCGGGAATTTGGCAAAAACCACTTCAATCTTGAAATTTTAGATCCCTTAGGCTATGATTATGGAGAGGAAATCAAACAGATCACAGATGGAGAGCTGTTTGACGCGGTGATTGATACCACAGCGGCCAAGAGCGCCATGGAACATGACTGGAAATGGATCACCCAAGGCGGCAAGATCGTGTATGTGGGCATCTGCAACGGGACGCTGGAACTGGACGGCCTGTCCTTCCACATGAGGGAACCCTCTCTCTTTGTGACCCGGAATTCCACCCGGCGTGATTTTGAACGGGTGCTGCAATTCTGGCAGCAGGGCATGTTGTCCCCGGCTCAGTTCATTACCCATACCACGTCCTTTGACCAGGCCGCTGAAACAGTGCTGCGCTGGGTGGATCCGGCCTCTAACGTTTTTAAAGGGGTCGTGCGGTTTCCGGACTAATTATTCTGGGACGGGGTGTTGGAATGAAGGCAACACGGGACTATACCATAAGCTCGGTGAAGAAAGCACTTGATATTTTGAAGCTGTTTGACGACCAGCGGCCGGAGCTGACCCTGTCTGAGATCAGCGAGCTGTCTGGGATCGGAAAAAGTTCCATGCTTCGTTTTCTATACACCCTCTACAACGAGGGCTTTGTGGCCTATGACGAGACGACCAAGAAATACAGCCTGGGTATCGAGATGTACCGGCTGGGTTTGTCCAAGTTCAACTCCCTGGACGTGCGGAAGATCGCCAGGCGCTATCTCCAAAAGCTGTCCAACGAGATGAACATGATCTGCTATGTGGGCATCCGGCAGGGAGACGTGCTGGCCATGGTGGACCAGATCATCCCCAACACCGTGCCGGCCTGGACCCAGCTCATGGTACAGAGCGGAGGGACCAGAGAACTCTATTCCACCGGAATGGGACGGCTGTTTCTGGCTCAGGACAGTGACGCTGAGGTGGAACAGTACTTGAACCGGGTCCCACTGAAAAAATTCACTGACACCACCGTGATCGATAAGAAAGCCCTGATGGAGCTGGTCAGACAGGCCCGTTCCGACCGGTTTTCCGGGAACGTGGGGGAAAATGAACCTCACATTTACAGCCTGTGCGCGCCGGTTTACGGCCAGAACGGCCGCATGGTGGCGGGAGTCAGCCTGTGCGGTTTGCAGGAGGTCGTCTGTACCGAACGGTACGACGAGTGCCTGGAAAAGATCTGCCGGGCGGCCATGGACATTTCCCGCGAACTGGGGTATGCCGGGTAACGGGGCCGAAATGAACGAGATAATTTTTAGCTTGCCCAGGCAAGCTAAAAATTATGAGATAGTAATAAAACTGAGTTTTATAATACAAAACTAGGGAGGACCGATATGAGCAAGCCAAAGGTTGTGATCGTGGATTACTACTATGAGGATATCCACCAGGAGAGAGCGGTCATGGAGGAGCTTGGGGCTGAGCTGACAGATTACCACTGCAAAACCGAGGAGGAAGTGATCGCGGTGGCGGCGGACTGCGACGCCATGATCTGCCAGTTTGCCCCCATCACCCGGCGGGTGATCGAGTCTCTGGAGCGCTGCAAGGTCATTGTGCGCTACGCCATCGGCGTGGACAATATCGACCTGAAGGCCGCGGAGGAACGGGGGATCTACGTCTGCAATGTTCCGGATTACGGGATCGACGAGGTATCCAACCAGGCCATCGCCCTGCTGATGGACTGCGCCAAAAAGCTGACCTATCTGGCGGGACAGGTCAAGCAGGGGAACTGCAGCTACACCGTGGTCAAGCCCCTGTACCGGATGGCGGGCAAGACCCTGGGTCTGGTGGGCTTCGGCCGCATCCCCAGGCTGGTGGCCAAGAAAATGGGGGGATTCGGCCTGAACATTCTGGCTTACGACCCCATGATGAACGAGCAGGCGGCGAAAGAGCTGAACGTGACCCCGGTGAGTTTTGAGGAACTGCTGAAGCAGAGCGATTACATCTCTGTCCACTGTCCCCTGATGGAGAGCACCCGGCACATGTTCAACCGGGAGACCTTTGAGAAGATGAAGCCCACGGCGATCTTCATCAACACAGCCCGGGGCGGCGTGGTGAAGGAGGAGGACCTGGTCTGGGCCCTGGAGAACCATGTGATCGGCATGGCCGGGATCGACGTCACCGAGACGGAGCCCATCCCCGCGGACCACCCCCTGCTGAAGCTGGACAACGCGGTGGTCACCCCCCATGCGGCCTGGTATTCGGAGGAGGCGGTGAAGAGCCTCCAGCTGAAGGCGGCCCAGGAGGCGGCGGGAGTGCTCAGCGGCCAGCCCCCCAGGAATCCGGTCAACCACCCGGTGAGAAAGTGAGGAGGAACCAGCGTGTTTGCTGTCATTGACTGCGGAACGACCATGACCCGGATCTACATCGTAAACGAAGGAAAGCAGATCGTGGCTTCCGGACGGAAAAAGGTGGGGGTGCGGGACACCTCCATCACCGGGAGCAGGGACGCCCTGCGCAGCGGCGTGACGGAACTGTTTTTTGAGGTGCTGCGGGACAACGACATCCCGGACGAGCAGGTACAATTCGCCATCGCGTCTGGCATGATCACGTCGGAGGTGGGCCTGATCGAGATCCCGCACCTGGTGGCGCCGGTGGGGCTGCGCCAGCTGACTGAGGGAATTCTGAAGGTGGAGGACCAGGATGTGCTGCCTCTGGGCCGCCCCATCTACTTTGTCCGGGGTATCCGCAACCACTATCCGGAGGGCGCGCGGGCCCAGGATCTGCGCCAGGTGGACTTTATGCGGGGCGAGGAGGTACAGTGCATCGGCATTATGAACAGCCGGGAGCTGCCCTACCCCTGCAACATCGTGGCGCTGTCTTCCCACACCAAGATCATGTACATCAATCAGCAAGCCCAGATCGAGGCCAGCAACACCACCATCAGCGGCCAGTTCTATGAGGCGCTGAAAACTTCCACCAACATCGGCAAGAGCATCACCCCCGTGGAGGGGGAGGAGGCCGGAGGCTACACCCAGGAAGAACTGATGGCGGTGGCCACTGACTGCGTCCGGAACGCCGGCCTGGGGCGCACCATGCTGATGCCCCGGTTCCTCCAGGTGCTGATGAAGACCAACAGCGACGAACGGCGGACCTTTATTGACGCCGCCATTGCGGCGGACGATCTGAATGCCTTCCGGGAGATGCGGGAGCAGGGCTATGCCTCGGACTATTACCTGCTGTACGGCCATGAGGAGCGCTGCAAGATGTACACCTATATGCTGAAAAAAGAATTTGGCGATCAGCTGAGGGTGGAGTGCATCTACGACAAGGAAGAACTGGATCAGCTGACCGTGACCGGCTCCATTGCCGTCGCGCTGCGGAAGATCGAAACCGAGCGGAAAAAGTAAAGCCCACTTTGGGACAAATAGAAAGGACGAAGGATCATGTATCAGATGTACGGTGTTGTACCCCCTATGATCACGCCGTTCCAGAAGAACGGCGAGGTAGATTATGAAAGCCTGAAGACCCTGGTGAACTTCCTGTCGGAGAACGTGGACGGCCTGTTTATCAACGGCTCTTACGGCGGCGGCGTGCTCATGACCGAGGAGGAGCGCATGGCGGTGGCGGAGACCACTGTCAATACGGCGGCCGGCCGCATCCCCGTCACGGTCCACGTGGGAACGGCGGACAGCCTCAGCGCGGCCCGCCTGGTGGACCACGCCGCCGGCTGCGGCGCCACGGCTGTGGCCGCGGTGGGCCCCTACTACTTCAAGCACTCCAAGGAGGAGATCTGCAACTACTACGACGCCCTGGTGAAAGCCGCCAAGGGCCGCGTCCCCGTCTATGTGTACAACAACCCCCAGTTCCAGGGCTACCCCATGGATCTGGATTTGATCCGCACCCTGAAAGAGAAGGTGGGGGTCAGCGGGGTGAAGGACGCCACCTTTGACATTCAGAATATGGCCAAATATATGCGTCTGCTGAAAAGCGACACCTTTGATGTGGCCCTGGGCACCGAGGCCATGTTCCTGTCCGCCTGCGTCCTGGGCTGTAAGGCGTTTATCCCCGGCATTGCCAACGCCTTCCCTGAGATCTGCCGCAAGATGTTCCAGGAGGGTATTTCCGGCGACTATGAGGCCTGCCGCAAGACCCAGTTTGAGGTCAATGAGATGCGGGAGATCATGTATCTGGCCCGCTCCACCCAACTGGCCATCTATGCCATGCTGGAGATCCGCGGGATCGTCTCCTGCTATCCCCGGGCTCCCTTCATCCCCGCCACGGAGGAGGAGAAGGCACACATCCGCAGCCGCCTGCAGCAGCTGGGCCTGATTTAAATGGCTGATTTGTCAAAAAATTAACAAAAACAGCGGGTTCCGGGGGAAATAAACAAAATTGAGACAAAAAAGTTATCAATAATCACAGTTTACAAAAGTCGGGCTTTGGTGCTATCATTGAGACAATCAAAAATAAAACTTAATTTTATTGTATAAAACGATTGGCGGAGCAGCAAGCCGTGCCGCCGGACATCGTGGACAAGGAGGAACTGGTATGGAACTCAAGTACAGCATTTCACCAAGCGAGCTGAAAACCATGACTACGAGTCAAATCCGGGAACAGATCCTGATCCCGAAGGTATTTGAGGCGGGCAAGGCCGTGTTGACTTACAGCTTTGACGAGCGGTTCATTTTAGGCGGGATCTGCCCCCTGGACACTCCCATTTCGCTGGAACCGGCGGACGAGATCCGTCAGGAATACTTTTTGAAAACCAGAGAAATGGGCGTGATCAACATCGGCGGAGCCGGCTCCATCACCGCGGATGGAGAGACCTTCCAATTGGAGCATGAGGACGGCGCTTATCTGGGCTGTGAGACCAAGGAGGTGACGTTTGCCAGCGCGGATCCCGAGAATCCGGCCAAGTTTTACGTCACAAGCCTTTTGGCCTTCAAGAAATATCCAAACTGCAAGATCCCCAAAGACAGCGTCAATCTGAATCCCTGCGGCAGCCAGGCGGGAGCCAGTACGCGGATCGTCAAGAAGTACATTTACAAGGGCGGTCCGGTGCAGAGCAACCAGCTGCAAATGGGGATCAACTCCGTGCAGCCCGGGAATGTGTGGAACACCCTTCCCACCCACAGCCACAAGCGCCGCGTGGAGTGCTTCATGTATTATAATCTGCCCCAGGACGCCTTTTATATTGAGGTTTTCGGCGAGCCAAAGGAGAGCCGCCATGTTGTGATCCGCAATGAGCAGGCCATCGTATCCGCCGCGTGGCAAATGCACTTCGGCGTGGGCACCACGCACTATGATTTCATTTGGGCCATGGGCGGTGAAAATCAGGATTTCCCGGACATGGATGTCATCCCCATGGAGGAAGTGGAATGAGCGGATCGACCGAGAGAAGCGCTGGCTGTCCCTATTGCGAGAAAAGCGAGAAGCTGGCGGGCTTTGCCTATCCGGTGTGCGAACTGTCCGCTACGCACCTCTATCTGTTTCGGGAGCAAAGCTACCCCGGACGCTGCCTGCTGGCGCTGAAGCGCCATGCGGAGGAGTATTCCCAACTGACCCGGGAGGAGCGGGAACAGGTACAGGAGGACCTCTACCGGGTGACCGGCGCCCTGGAGGAGCTGTTTCATCCCGGGAAAGTGAACTTAGGCGCGTTTGGGGATACGGTGCGGCATTTCCATATCCATGTGGTGCCCAAGTATCCGGGCCAGTTGGATTGGGGCGGCACGTTCCAGATGAATCCCAACCTCGTCTACCCGGAAAAACAAGAACTGGAGGCGCTGGCGGAGAAATTTCGCCTGGCGCTGAAGTGACAGAAAGAACATCCGCAAAACAGACTGATATAGACACACACGGCTTGGCGTGTCTACATAAAATGAAAGGATTAGGAGGAAAAAACATGAAGATGAAACGGATTGCGTCCCTGGCGCTTGCACTGGCAATGGTATTGACCTTGGCCTCTTGCGGCGGAAAATCCACTGGAAACGGAGGGAACTCCAGCGCGGCTTCCGGCGCCAGCGACGGCAGCGCCAGCACCGGCGGCAGCACTTACCCCAATCAGACCATTACGCTGATTTGCCCCTACGGCGCCGGCGGCGGTACGGACGTGCTGCTGCGCTCTCTGAGTGACGCCGCCAGCAAGATCGCGGGCGTAAACATCGTGGTGGAAAACATCACGGGCGGCAACGGCGCCACCGGCGTTGTGACCATGATGGACGCGGAGCCCGATGGCTATACCATTGGTTCCTGCTCCGGCGAGTGGGTGGCTCTGAAGGAAATGGGACTGGCCCCCGATGGCTTTGACTACAACAACGCGGAAAAGATCATGCACTATAACTTTGATCCCGCCTGCTACCTGGTGCCCGTGGACTCCCCCTACCAGACTCTGGAGGATCTGATCAACGACGCAAAGGCCAATCCCGGCAAGATCACCCTGGGCGTCACCGCTGCCGGCGGCTCCCACCACCTGGCTTCCCTGCTGTTCCAGAAGGAGTCCGGTACCGAGTTCAACGTGATCCCCTATTCCGACGGCTCTGCCGCCGCCGTGACCGCTCTGATCAGCGGCCAGGTCGATGTGGGCAGTGTGTGTCCCGCCGAGGCCGCCGCTCAGATCCAGGCCGGCCAGGTCCGCATCCTGGGTATCTGCAGCGAGAACCGCCTGGCGAACTACCCCGACGTGCCTACCCTGAAGGAGCTGGGCTATGACGTGGTGTACGGTGCATGGCGCGGCCTGTGCGCTCCCAAGGGCACGCCCGACGAGGTCGTGGAGAAGCTGGAGGAGATCTTCTGCCAGGCCGCCGAGACGCAGGAATTCAAGGACTTCTGCGCCAATAACGGCAATGAGCTGGATCTGCTGACCAAGGAAGAGTTTGAGGAGCGGTTTGTCTCTCAGGAAGCTCTGATCAAGGACGTCTGCGCCATTTACACCCAGCAGCAGAACGGCTGATTCTGTATGGAGCGAGGGAAGGGCACCTCTGGGAAGAGAAGGGGTGCCCTCTCCCCTGTAACACCGAGTAACTTTGTGGGGAGTTTACGATATGAAAAAACGCAACATTACCTATGGCAGCCTGATCACGGCGTTCGGCGTCTTTATTTTTATCTACGCCGGACGTTATGCCAACACGACCTATCTGGGAAAGGGCTCAACAGGCGGTGAATTTTTCCCCAGGATCATGTCGGCTGGTCTGGTGGTCACCGGTCTTATCATTATCGCCACCGCATTGCTGTCGAAACAGCCCGAGGAGACCGGAGCGCCGATCAAATGGATTGATCTGCTGATCAATGTCGCTGCGCTGATCGTTTACTACCTCCTGTTGAAACCGCTGGGTTTCATTGTGGACAGTGCCTGGGCCACGGCGTTTATCATGTACAGATTTGGCTGCCGCAATTATGTGGCGCTGGTCATTTGGTCCCTGGTGATGCCGGCTGCGATCTTCTGTCTCTTCTACTATGGACTGTATGTGGGTCTGCCTTTGGGCATATTGGCTCCGATCCTGCCGAAATATTAAGAAAGGAGCGAGAACGATGGCAGATATTTTGACTGGTTTTCAAAATGTATTCAGCGTGGAAACGTTCTTGATCCTGATTTGCGGCGTGTTGGGCGGCATTATCATCGGCGCCTTGCCCGGCCTGACCTCGACAATGGGCGTGGCGCTGCTCCTCCCCATCACCTATGGTATGGAAGCGACAGTAGGTATTGTGATGCTGCTGGGCATCTACTGCGGGTCGGTATACGGCGGCTCCATCTCGGCGATCTTGCTGAATACGCCCGGTACGCCGGCCTCCGCGGCCACCACCCTGGATGGCCACCCCATGGCTATGCGGGGCGAGGCCGGACGGGCCCTCACCATTTCCACCATCTCTTCCACCTTCGGCGGAGTGATCAGCGGCGCGATGCTGATTTGTATTTCCCCCATTATCGCGAAGTTTGCGCTGAAATTTGGCGCCACGGAATTTTTCGCCCTGGCGGTGTTCGGACTTTCCATCATTGTAGGCATCTCCAATAAGTCCATCGCCAAAGGACTCAGCGCGGGGTTTCTGGGGCTGCTGCTGGCCACAGTGGGTATCGATGACGTGACCGGTACCGTGCGCTTTACCTTTGGTATTTCCAAGCTGAGCACCGGATTTGAATTGATCCCGGCGATGATCGGCCTGTTCGGCATTTCCCAGGTGCTGTTGAGACTGGAGGAGAGAATGAAAGGGGAAGTGATCCCCCAGAAAAAGTTCTCCCTTCTGCCGGCCAAGCATGACCTGAAAGATATTTTTACGACGGCTCCCTGGAGCAGTATCCTGGGCGCGTTTATCGGCGCGATCCCGGGAACGGGCGGGGATATTGCGGCGTGGACCAGCTATAATGTGGCGAAGCGCACCTCCAAGCACCCGGAGGAGTTCGGGACCGGCTGCGCCAAGGGCGTGGCCGCGCCGGAGGCGGCCAACAACGGAACAACAGGCGGCACCCTGATCCCCTTGCTGACGCTGGGCGTCCCGGGAGACACATCCACTGCCGTGCTGTTGGGGGCCTTTACCCTCCAAGGCCTGCAGGTGGGGCCGCTGCTGTTCACCCAGCATGCCGACCTGATCTATACGATTTTTGTGGGCTTTATGGCCGCCAACGTCCTGATGTTTATCCTGGGCATGGGGCTGATGCGGGTATATGTCAAGGTACTGTCCGTTGCGGAGTATTATGTGGTGCCCACCATTCTGGTGCTCTGCGTAGTGGGCTCCTTTGCGATCAATAAGAATTATTTTGACGTGATCGTGATGTTTATCTTCGGCGTACTGGGCTATTTGTTGACCAAGCTGGAGATCCCTCTGTCGCCCATCGTGTTGGCGTTTATTCTGGGCCCCATGGCGGAATCTAATTTCCGCCGCGCCCTGATGATTTCTAACGGCGATTACAGTGTGTTTGTTTCCCGTCCGCTGACTGTGGTCCTCTTTTCGGTGGCGGTCATTTCGCTGTGCCTGCCCCTGGTCCAGGGCGCGCTGGCCGATCGGAAGCGGAAACAAAAATAAGTCTGTCAATAATCAATTGCGCAGGGGAACTTGCGATTGTTCGTGTAAATGCCAAAGGAATAAGGCGCAGGCCGGACATCCTCTGAAAGCCGGGTGAAAAATTGGGGCGGCGGGCACGAAACCGCTTCCCTGCCGGGATGGAATTTGCTATAATGGACCTGTGAAGCGTGCGGCGCCATGGGCGCCGAAGTGAGGAGGCCTGTTTATGGCATGTAACAACACCCGCCCCTGCCCCTGTACGGTGGATTGTCCCCGGCATGGGATCTGCTGCGCCTGCGTGGCCCATCACCGGGACCATGAGGGAGGCATCCCCGGCTGCTTCTTCTCCAAGGAGGGGGAGGCCACCTGGGACCGGAGCCTGGAAAATCTGGCCCGGGACCGGGGAATCCTGCCGTCCGGCGAGAATTGACCCCCCGAAGGGAAAAACTCGTGGATTTGGCGGAAAACAGCAACATTTTTCAAAAAAGGAAGGGCTTTTTCGGAAGAAAAGCTCTTCCTTTTTTATGTGGCCTATGATAAGATGATACGCGAATGATTTTGACCATGTTTTGAAGGAGAAAAATGATGATCACAGTCACCAACCTGAGCCTGAATTACAGCGGCACGCCGCTGTTCTCCCATGTGGACCTGCAGTTTCTGCGGGGCAACTGCTACGGCATCATCGGCGCCAACGGCGCGGGCAAGTCCACCTTTTTGAAAATCTTGTCCGGGGAGCTGGACTCCACCTCCGGCGAGGTGTCCATCCTGCCGGGCATCCGCATGTCCGTGCTGAAGCAGGACCAGAACGCCTACGACGCCTACAATGTCATGGATACGGTCATCATGGGCAACCAGCGGCTGTATGACATCGGCAAGCAAAAGGAGGCCCTCTACGCCAAGGAGGAAATGACCGACGAGGACGGCCTGTTGGCCTGCCAGTTGGAGGAGGAGTACGCCGAGCTGGGGGGCTGGGAGGCTGAGAGCGACGCCAGCCGCATCCTCCAGGGCCTTGGCATTGGCACCGAGCTGCACTACAACGACATGGCCACCCTGGACGCCCGGCTGAAGGTGAAGGTGCTGCTGGCCCAGGCCCTGTTCGGTAACCCCGACCTGCTGATGATGGACGAGCCCACCAACAACCTGGACATCGACGCGGTCAACTGGCTGGAGGACTTTCTGCTGGACTTTGAGGGCACCGTCATCGTGGTGTCCCACGACCGCCATTTCCTGAACACCGTCTGCACCCACATCGTGGACATTGACTACGGTAAGATCAAGATGTACGTGGGCAACTACGACTTCTGGTATGAGTCCTCCCAGCTGGTGCAGCAGCTCATCAAGAACCAGAACAAGCGCAATGAGGAGAAGATCAAGGAACTCCAGGACTTTATCTCCCGGTTCTCCGCCAACAAGTCCAAGTCCAAGCAGGCCACCGCCCGCCGGAAGCTGCTGGACAAGCTGACAGTGGAGGAGATGCCCGCCTCCTCCCGCCGCTATCCCTGGGTGGGCTTTTCCCCTGACCGGGAGGTGGGTAAGGACATCCTCTTTGTCACCGACGTCAGCAAGACCATCGACGGGGTGAAGGTGCTGGATAAGGTGTCCTTCATCGTGGGCCACGGGGACAAGATCGCCTTTGTGGGCGATAACGAGAACGCCCACACCGCCCTGTTCAAGATCCTGGCCGGGGAGATGGAGCCCGACGAGGGCACGGTGAAGTGGGGCCAGACGGCCACCTTCTCCTACTTCCCCAAGGACAACACCGAGTATTTCAAGGACTGCGACGACAACCTGGTCCAGTGGCTGCGCCAGTTCTCCCCCGACCCCCAGGAGCAGTACCTGCGGGGCTTCCTGGGCCGGATGCTGTTCTCCGGGGACGAGGTGTACAAGCCCGTCAAGGTCCTGTCCGGCGGCGAGAAGGTCCGGTGTATGCTGTCCCGGATGATGCTGTCCGGGGCCAACGTCCTGATGCTGGACCAGCCCACCAACCATCTGGATCTGGAGTCCATCGCCGCGCTGAACAAGGGCCTGGAGGCGGTAAAGTGCAACGTTCTGGTGGCCTCCCACGACCATCAGCTGATCCAGACCGTCTGTAACCGTGTCTTTGACTTCACCGCTGACGGCAAGCTCATCGACCGCAAGACCACCTATGACGACTATCTGAACAGCCAGAAGGAGCAGGCCTGACGGTTTGGGGCGGGAAGCGCGGCTTCCCGCCCGCGCTTTTAACCCCGGACGTCATGTTAGAGAAATGTTAAACCTGTGTAAAATCTGTTGACGGTTATCCCGGAGGCCCATATAATAATCGGGGAACGAACGGAATATGATAACAGAATAGCGGCCGGCCGTCCTGCTGAGGAGACGGGTCACAAGCGAGAGGCAGGCACAACCTGGTCCGGAGACGGGCGGGGGTGTGCTTTTTTTCTGGAACGGCGTGAGCTTGTGGCGGGAAGGGCCGCTGGGAAGGAAATGAAACAGATGGGTATGACAGTGATCCTGGGGCTGCTGGGCGGTCTGGCCCTGTTCCTGTACGGGATGCAGATGACCAGCTCCGGCCTGGAGGCCGCGGCGGGCGACAAGATGAAGTCGATCCTGGAGCGGCTGACCGCCAACCGGTTTTTGGGGGTGCTGGTGGGCGCGATGATCACGGCGGCGGTCCAGTCCTCCTCCGCCACCACCGTCATGGTGGTGGGCTTCGTCAACGCGGGCATGATGACCCTGAACCAGGCGGTCTGGATCATCATGGGCGCCAACATCGGCACCACCATCACCGGCATCCTGGTCTCCCTGGACATGGGGGCCATCGCGCCGCTGTTCGCCTTCGTGGGCGTGGTGCTGGTGATCTTTGTGAAAAAACAGCGGATCCAGCATGTGGGCCAGATCCTGGCCGGCTTGGGCGTGCTGTTCATCGGTATGGAGATGATGAGCACCGCTATGGCTCCCCTCCGGGAGTCGGAGGCCTTTATCCAGCTGGTGTCCAATTTCTCCAATCCCGTGGTGGGGATCCTGGTGGGCGCGGCCTTTACTGCCATCATCCAATCCTCCGCCGCGGCCGTGGGCATTGTGCAGACCCTGTTCAACGCGGGGATCATCCCCTTTGCCAGCGCCTCCTTCGTCCTGTTTGGCACCAACATCGGCACCTGTATTACCGCGGTACTGGCCTCCGTGGGCACCAACCGCAACGCCCGCCGGGCCACCCTGATCCACCTGATGTTCAACCTCATCGGCACGGTGGTCTTTACCCTGCTGGTGCTGATGCTGCCCATCACCCATTGGATCCAGCTTCTTGTCAGCTCCCCCAAGGCCCAGATCGCCGCCATGCACACCTCCTTCAATATCGGCACCACCCTGATGCTGCTGCCCCTGGGCAACTACCTGGCCAAGCTGGCGGTGCGGATCCTGCCCGACCTGCCCCAGACGGAGACGGACGAGTCGGTGATGCGCCTGGAATACCTCAGACCTGTTTCCACCACCGGAAAAGAGGGCGGCCTGGGCGTGTCCGCCATTGTCGTGGACCAGCTGCGCCACGAGTTGAACCGGATGCTGTCCATGGCCCGGGACAACGTGGCGGAGAGCTTCCGGGCGGTCCTGGCCCGGGACGCCAGCCAACTGGACGCGGTGGAGGCGCGGGAGGAGTATATCGACTTTTTAAACAAGGAGATCTCCCGCTACGTCTCCCACCTGATCTCCATCGAGACCAACGAGCAGGGTTCCGCCGTGGTCAGCAGCTTTTTCACCATTTCGGGCAACATCGAGCGGATCGGCGACCACGCCGACAACCTGGCCGGCTACACCCGGCTGCTGGTGAATAAGAACGTCAGCTTCTCCGAGACCGCCCAGAACGAGATCGGCGCCATGCGGGACATCTGTCTGGAGGCCATCGCCGCCCTGCTGCACCACCAGGCGGGCCAGCCTGACTGGCTGGTGGATGTGGCCCAGCTGGAACAGCGCATCGACGACATGACCGACCAGTTCCGCCGGGGCCAGCTGGACCGGATGCGCATGGGTACCTGCAACGAGGAGGCCTGCATCATCTACTCCGAGCTGCTCACCGACTTCGAACGTATCGGCGACCATGTGCTGAACATCGCCGAGGAGCTGACCAAGGTCCAGACCTGTCTGTAAGTTCATAGAAATCACGGCGCGCCGTCCCAGGGACGGCGCGCTTTTTGTCGCATGGACGGCCGGCATCCCCTTGACGGACGGGGGAGGGTCGGGTATGATGAGAGGAGAATATAAGGAGGGGAACGCCATGACCTATCAAGAGATCCTTCAGGAGGCCCGCACCTGCAGCGGCCCCTATTGTAAAGTGTGCCCGGTGTGCAACGGCCGGGCCTGCAAGAACACCATGCCCGGCCCGGGCTCCAAGGGCAGCGGCACCGTGGCCGCACGGAACTACGACGCCTGGCAGGAGGTCTGTCTGAACATGGACACCATCTGCGAGAACGGCCCGGTGGACACCAGCTTCACCCTGTTCGGCCAGCAGTACGACCTGCCCATCTTTGCCGGACCCGTGGGGGCGGTGAAGCTCCACTACGGGGACAAGTTCACCGACCAGGAATATAACAGTATCCTGGTCCCCGCCTGTGCCCAGGCGGGCATCGCTGCCTTTACCGGCGACGGCACCGACCCCGGGGTGTTCACCGCGGCCGCCAAAGCCATCGGAGAGAACGGGGGCAAGGGCATCCCCACCGTCAAGCCCTGGGACCGGGACACCCTGTTTGCCAAGCTGGACGCTGCCAAGGCATCGGGCGCCAAGGTCTTCGCCATGGACATTGACGCGGCCGGCCTGCCCTTCCTCAAGGGCCTCAATCCTCCCGCCGGCTCCAAGACGGTGGCCGAGCTGAAGGAGATCATCGACTACGCCGGGGTGCCCTTTATCATCAAGGGCATCATGACCGTCAAGGGGGCCGAGAAGGCCCTGGAGGCCGGAGCCGCCGGCATCGTGGTGTCCAACCACGGGGGCCGGGTCCAGGACGGCGTGCCCGCCACCGCCGCTGTGCTGCCCGCCATCGCCGACGCGGTGCGGGGCAAAATGACCATCCTGGTGGACGGCGGTATCCGCTCCGGCGTGGATGTGTGCAAGGCCCTGGCGCTGGGCGCCGACGCCTGCATCCTGGCCCGGCCCTATGTCACCGCCGTCTACGGCGGCGGCGCCGAGGGGGTCAAGGTGCTCACCAATAAGCTGAAGGCCGAGCTGGCCGACACCATGGCCATGTGCGGGGTCCACTCCCTGGCTGAAATCAGCCGGGACATGGTGTTTGGATATTAAACAGTACAGATGCGCAGAGACAGCCGCCCACCGGACGGCTGTCTTTTTTGAAAACTCCTCCAGTCTGGCAGGGCCTTCCGGCGGCGATCCATGGGGGAAACAGGGGAAAGCGGGGCAATGGATGAAAAACCCGCGGTTGCACTTTTGGGAGAAATCTGGTAAACTATGGAATGGAGATAGTATTTGCTCAAAACTATACTCTGACTGATTGGCGCGTTATTTCATACAACTGAATAGGGGCCGGCGGATGTACCCGCCCAGGGACGTCCGGCGGCGGATTTGTGTTTTGACAAGGGCTTATATTCGGAAGAAATGAGACTCTGTGAAGAAACATCAGGTGAAACTGTGCATCTTCAGGGGGATTCTGCGCCCGGAAGGTGCTTTTATTTTTGCAAAAAGGAGGTGAAGGAGCGAAGTGACATTGGAAATGCTGAAGGGAAAGATCCACAGGGCCACCGTGACCCAGGCGGAGCTGGACTACGTGGGCAGCATCACGGTGGACGAGGCGCTGCTGGAAGCGGCGGGCATCCTGGAGTATGAAAAGGTCCAGATCGTGGACATCGACAACGGGAACCGCTTTGAGACCTATACCATCTGCGGCCAGCGGGGCAGCGGCATGATCTGCCTCAACGGCGCCGCGGCCCGGTGCGTCAGCGTGGGGGACAAGGTGATCATCATGGCCTACGCCGGGTATGAGGCCGGGGAGGCCCGGGACCACAGGCCCTCCGTCGTCTTTGTGGACGAAAACAACCGGATTCTCCGGAAGACCAGCTATGAGAAGCACGGCCGGCTGGAGGACATGAAATAACCAACCGTCAGGGCGAGACTATCTTCCAATTTTCATCACGAAGAGAGGAAACAAAAATGCAGGTAACAACCACCGTCGCGGAGACGAGAGCTCTGGTAAAAAGCTGGAAAAAAGAGGGGAAGACCGTGGGTCTGGTCCCCACCATGGGATATTTGCATGAGGGGCACGCCAGTCTGATCCGGAAGTGCCGGGAGGAGAACGACATCGTGGTGGTGTCCGTGTTCGTCAATCCCACCCAGTTCGGTCCCAACGAGGACCTGGAGGCCTATCCCCGGGACTTTCAGCGGGACAGCGCCCTGTGCGCGTCCCTGGGGGCGGACCTGATCTTCCATCCGGAGCCGGAGGAGATGTACCAGGACCCCTGCGCCTATGTGAGCATCGAGACCCTTTCCGAAAATCTCTGCGGCAGGACCCGGCCCATTCACTTCCGGGGCGTGTGCACCGTGGTCTCCAAGCTGTTCCACATCGTCGCCCCCGACAGGGCCTACTTCGGCCAGAAGGACGCCCAGCAGCTGGCCATCATCCGGAAGATGGTCCGGGACCTGAACTTCGACATTGAGATCGTGGGCTGTCCCATCATCCGGGAGGAGGACGGCCTGGCCAAGTCCTCCCGAAACACCTACCTGAATCCCCAGGAACGCCAGGCGGCCCTGTGTCTCTCCCGGGCGGTGAAGCGGGGCCAGGAACTCATTGCCCCCGGCATGGACAGCGAAGCGGTGCTGTCGGAGATGAGAAAGGTCATCGAGGCGGAGCCTCTGGCAAAGATCGACTACGTCTCCATGGTGGACGCCCTGACCATGAAGGATGTGGAGAAGGTGGACCGGGACGTGCTGGTGGCCATGGCGGTGTACATCGGCAAGACCCGGCTCATCGACAACTTCAGCTATGAGGTGTGACCGGTGAAAACATTGGAAAAGCTCGTCACATCTCTGACCCGCTACATCGGCGTGGTCATCATCCTGTTTTCCGCGGCGGCCATGGCCGTCCCCTCCGTCTTCGCCTGGGCCACCCAGTATACCTCCTGGTTTTTGGGGGCCGCCATGTTCGGCATGGGCCTGACCATCAAAGCCGGGGACTTCAAGGTGGTGTTCACCCGGCCCAAGGAGATCGTCATCGGCTGCGTCGCCCAGTACAGCATCATGCCCCTGGCGGCGTGGGCGCTGTCGGTGCTGCTGGGCCTTCCCACGGACCTGGCTGTGGGCGTGATCCTGGTGGGCTGCTGCCCCGGCGGCACCGCCAGCAACGTCATCACCTACATCGCCGGGGGAGACGTGTCCCTGTCCGTGGGCATGACCATTGTCTCCACCCTTCTGGCGCCCATCATGACGCCCGTCCTGACCTATCTGCTGGCGGGAGCCTGGGTGGACGTCTCCCTGATGGCCATGGTCATCTCCGTGACCAAGGTGATCCTGGTGCCGGTGGTCCTGGGCATCGTGATCCACGGCCTGCTGGGCAGCGCCATGGAAAAGGTCTCCTCTCTGGTGCCCCTGATCTCCGTGGTGGCCATCGTCATGATCATCGCGGGCATCGTGGCCAACAACGTGGAGAAGATCTTCACCTGCGGCCTGCTGGTCCTGGGCGTGGTGGTGCTGCACAACCTGCTGGGCATGGGCCTGGGGCTGTTGGCCTCCAGGCTGTTCCATGTGGAGTATGACAAGGCCACGGCCATCGCCATTGAAGTGGGGATGCAGAACAGCGGCCTGGCGGTGTCCCTGGCGGCGGCCAACTTCGCGGCCAATCCCCTGGCCACTCTGCCGGGCGCCATCTTCAGCGTCTGGCACAATATTTCCGGTTCCGTTTTTGCCAGCGTCAGAAGGGCGAGGGTAGGGAAGCAATAAGTCCTTCCGGCGCCGGAAGGAAAAGGGCGGGAGGCTCCGGGACCGGTCCCGGGGCCTCCCGCCCGGTTACAGGAAAGAGGGCGTACGGCCCCGGATTTCTTAAATTTTCATGAACTGGGGCCTCTCCCCCTTGCCGAAGCCTGTCGAACCCGGTATACTAAGGGGTGATCAGCGTTGGGAGGGGAGCGTCCTGGAAGAAAAATATGTAAATGTGTCCCGCGGCGGCAGGCATGCCGTCCGGGGAAAAAGGATGCGGTCTGAACCGGAGCATCAGCCACGGCGCAAATCCTTTGGAAAAAGAGTGTTCTGGGGCCTTTATAAGGTCGTCTTTGTGATCTCCCTGCTGATCGTGGCCGGTTATGTGGGCTGGAGCGCCTGGGTGCAGCCGCCGGAGCAGGCTCCCGGGCCGGTAACTCCGCCCAGCCAGAGCGGGAGCACCCTGCCGTCGGGAAGCCCGGGGACGGCCGATCCGGGCGATACGTCACAACAGGAGCAGCCCCTGGTCCGCCGGGAGATGGTGTATAACATCCTCTTGGCCGCCACCGACAAGGAGGGGGTGCGCACCGACACCATGATGGTGCTGAGCTATGACATCCCCAACCAGAAGGTGGGGGTGGTGTCCGTGCCCCGGGACACCCTCACGGACCGGGCCAGCGGGAAAAATCCCAAGCTGGTCTACGGCAGCGGCGGCGTGGAGCAGCGGGTGGAGGACATCTCTGATATGCTGGGCGTCCCCATCGACTACTATGTGAAGGTGAACATCAAGGGCTTTATTGCCCTGGTGGACTATCTGGGGGGCGTGGACTTCTATGTCCCCTGCGACATGGACTACGACGACCCCTATCAGGACCTGTCCATCCACTTTACAGAGGGCATGCGGCATCTGAACGGACAGGAGGCCATGGAGGTGGCCCGGTTCCGGAAGAACAACGACCTGTCGGGCTACTCCGACGTGGGCCGGACCCAGACCCAGCAGAAGCTGCTGGTGGCTCTGGCCAAGAAGGTGCTGTCCTGGAACAGTCTCACCAAGGTCAACGGCTTTGTGGAGATCTTCAACAAGTATGTGAGCACCGACCTGGAGCTGAACGACATGCTCTATTTCGCCTCCCAGGCCATCAATGTGGACATTTCCAGCGGGGTGGAGACCGCCACCCTGGAGGGCCGGGGAGACGGCATCTACCGGGGGAACACCTACTGCTACGAGCTGGACGCCGAAAAGACGGTGGAGGCGGTGAACCGCCTCATCAACCCCTACGACCGGGACCTGACTCTGGAGGACATGAACCTGGTCCGGGCGGAGCGCTATATGAGCTGAAACATCAGGACCCTCCGGCAGAGGCCGGAGGGTCCTGATTTCACATTATTCCATGCCCAAGGTCTGAATGAGCAGGTTGCGCAGGGAGATGGCGCTCTGGCGGTTCATGACGATGGAGGCGATCTGGTCGGCGGCGGGGGTGGAGATGTTCTCCAGGCCCTTGGGGGTGATGGTGACCGCGGTCTCCATATACTTGTAGGCGATGTCCAGGGTGACCTCCAGGACCTCGCCCTCCTTGTCGGACACCTTGCGGATGCCAAAGGTGTTGGCGTACTGGGGCTTCATGGCGTATCCTCCTTCTGTTCAGCAGAACGTGGTGGTATAGGACAGGGCCTCGGCCTGTCCGGGGGCCAGGCGGCGGATGCCCTGCTTGTCCGCCAATTCCCGGCCCACGAAGACGGCGTCGGGGAGGGTGGACCAGGGCTCGATGCAGACATAGTTGGTGTCGAAGGGCTTTGCCGGGGTCCAGACGCCCAGGTAGGGGAAATCTGCAAAGTCCAGAGTCACCCGGGGACGGCCCGCCCGGTCCGCCAGGACAGCCCGGCGCTGGGGCAGCTGGTCCAGGATCACGGTGTCCAGCCCGAAGACGGAGGGCTTCAGGGGCAGACGGCCCCCCTCCAGGGGGATGGCGGCGCCCTTGGGGGTGGTCATGCAGGCCTCGTCCATGCCGTAGGGGGTGATGGCCTCCAGGCCGGGGAGGAGGATGGCGTAATCGTCCATGGATTCGCCGGGCTCCAGGGGAGCGCGGAAGCCGTCGTGGGCCCCCAACTCAAAGAGCATCTCCTCTTGGCCGGGATTTTCCACCCGGCAGGCCTTGGTCAGGCGGTTCTCCTCCAGGGTATAGGTGACGGTGAGAAGGAAGGGGAAGGGGTAGACGGCCAGCGTCTCTGGGCTGTGGGTCAGGCGGAAAACGGCGCGTGTACCGCTCTGCTCCGCCACCTCAAAGCGGCTGTCCCGGGCGAAGCCGTGGCTGGAGATGGAATAGGTTTTGCCCCGGTGGATGTACTGTCCGTCCCGGAGCCGCCCGATGACGGGGAAAAGAAGGGGGGCGTGGCGGCCCCAGATGGCGGGGTCGGCCTGCCAGATATACTCGGTGCCTTGGGCGTTCTGCACCGAGCACAGCTGGGCACCCAGATCGTCGATCTCCACGGTCAGCAGGGCGTTTCGCAGGGTCACAGTCATGGTTCCGGCGCTCCTTTCAAATGCCGGCCGTCCAGGACGGCCTCGGCCAAAGTTTCGTCCTCATAGCGCAGCTTCAGGGAGAAGAAGGGGGTGTCCTCCCGGGCGATCAGGTCCAGAAAGATGGCGTCCCCCTCCCAGTGGGGCAGCTCCAACAGCCTGTGACGGGGCACCCACTCCAGCACCCCCTCGTCACAGTCCTTCAGGGTGCCGGTCCAGCCGTCGGCGGTAAACAGGTGCATATATTCGGTGGGCCAGCGGTCGGAGACAAAGGTGACCAGCCCCCGGTAGCGCCAGTCTGTCAGGGTGAGGCCCGTCTCCTCCCGGGCCTCCCGGATCAGGCAGTCCTCCGGACTCTCCTTGTCCTCAAATTTGCCGCCGATCCCGATCCACTTGTCGTGGTTCAGGTCATTTTCCTTTTTGATCCGGTGGAGCATCAGGTACTCATCCCCCCGCCGGATATAACACAGGGTCGTGTTGATCAAGGGCGCTCCCTCCTTGCCAGTCAGTGCAGTATTTCTGAAAGAGAAAAGGATCCTGTTCAGACAATTTGATTATAGCACGGCGGACAGGGGAGGGGCAAATAAAATATGGACGCTCCGAAAAGCGTCCATATCAAAAGGGTCATCCGATCAATTCCGAATCCACCAGGGCCACTTCCACCGTGTAGGACACGCCGTCCCGCAGGTAGGTGATCGCCACCGTGTCCCCGGAACCCAGGGACAGCTTTACCCGGGCCAGGTCCTGGGTGCCGGTGACGGGCTGGCCGTTGACGGCGGTAATGATGTCTCCCGCCTGGAGCCCCTTGGCATAGGCGTCGCTGTTGGGGTCCACGCTCTGGAGCTCCAGACCGCCGGACACCGGCCGGGTCAGGACGGTGAAGCCGAAAACGCCGGTGCGGACCTGTCGGCCGTCGATGAGGGTGTCGGCCACATACTTCACCCGCCGGGAGGGAATGGCAAAGCCCAGGGCCTCGGCGGAGCCGTCGTCGGTGACGATTTTGATGGTGGTGATGCCCACCACCTGGCCGTACTGGTTAATGAGGGCGCCGCCGGAGTTGCCGAAGTTGATGGCGGCGCTGGTCTGGATCAGGGTCATGGTGACGCCGTCCACCTCCACCTCCCGGTCCAGGGCGGAGACGATACCGTCGGTGATGGTGGAGCGGTAGCCCAGGGGATCGCCGATGGCGGCCACCGGATCGCCGCAGCGCAGGGCGGAGGAGTCGCCGAACTCGGCGGGAATGAGGCCCTCCGCCTCCACCTTCAGCACTGCCAGGTCCTCGTCGGCGTCAAAGCCCACCAGGCTGGCCTCCAGTACGTCGTTGTCATAGAAGACCACCTGGACATGCTCGGCCCCCGCCACCACGTGGGCGTTGGTGATGATATAGCCGTCTTCGGTGAGGATGACCCCGGTGCCGGTGCTGAATTCATGCCGGCTCTCCGACTCGATGGAGACGATGGAGAAGGCGTTCTTCTCATAGATCTGGGTACAGGTCAGGGGTTCGCCGGAGGCGGGCGTCAGGTCCAGGGTGACGCCGGTCCCCGTTTCCGCCCGGGGGATGGAGGGGGGCTCGGTGCTGTACTCCTGCTCCTGATAGCGGTCGCCCTCCCCGTGGGGGGACGGCAAAAACTCCGCCTGGGAGAAAAAGCGGCTGCCGAAAGCCACGGCGATCCCGGTCAGGACCAGGATCAGGACCACCAGCAGGGCGATCCCGCCGCCCCGCCGCCGGCGGCGGGGACGGAGCACGGGCCGGCGGGGTTCCATGGCGTGGGCAGGGATGCGCACCGCCGGGGGCGTTGGGAAATGGGGAGAGGGCTGCTCCCAGGGGCCGCCCTGCCAGAGGTCGCCACTTCGATTGTCCAAAGAAACACCCCGCTTCTTGAAATTTGGAATGGGGAACTCACGCCAGGGTCATGGTGAAGGTGAACTGGGTCACGCCGTCCTCGCTGGTGACGGTGATGTCCTCTTTCAGATTATTCAGAATGGTCTTGACGATATACAGGCCCAGACCCACGCCCTCCCGGTCCATGGAGCGGGAATAGTCCGCCTTGTGGAAGCGGTCAAAGAGGAGGGGCAGTTCCTCCGGAGGGACGGTGGCCCCCAGGTTGCGGATGGTGGTGTAGGCCTTGCCGTCCTTTTTGGTGATCTGGACGGTGATGGTGGTGCCCGAGGCGGCGAACTTGGCGGCGTTGTCCACCAGGTTGTAGCACACCTGGGTGATGGAGTCGGGATCGCCCCAGACCATCAGCTTGTCCTCCGGCATCTGAACATCCACGTCCAGGTTCCGGCCGGTGATCTTGCCCTCCAGGCTGATGAGGACCTGGGACATCACCTCGGTGAGGTCAAACTGCTCCTGGGCGGTGAGGGTATTCTCCGACAGGGCGTTGAGCCGGCTCAGGTCCAGCATCCGGCGCACCAGGCGGGACAGCCGCCGTGTCTCGGACACGATGATCTGGAGGGACTCCTTCTCCCGCTCCGGCGGGATGGTGCCGTCCAGAATGCCCTCGGCAAAGCCCGCGATGGTGGTCATGGGGGTTTTCAGCTCATGGGAGACGTTGGCGATGAATTCCGACCGCTGGCTCTCCACCTTCTCCAGGGAGTTGGCCATGGCGTTGAAGGCGTCAGCCAGCTCGCTGATCTCGTCGCAGCGGCTCTCGTAGCCCGTGACCCGTACGTCAAACTCCCCCCGGCCGAACTTCCGGGCGGCCTCGGCCATCTCTTTCAGGGGCCGGACCTGATAGGCGGAGGTGAGGGAGCTGGCCACAACGGCGATGAGCAGCACCACCACCGCGGAGAAGAAAAAGATCGTGGCGGTGGCCGACCAGATCTCAGACACGCTGGAGGCGTCGGCGGAGACCAGCACCATCCCCTGGACCACGGAGATACCGCCCAGCTTGACGGTGACGGGGAGGCCCGCCACATACCGGCGCTCGGGGTAAATGCCGTCCAGATTGCTCATGCCGGCGAAGGAGCCCTGGTTCAAAACGGATTGGACCACGTTGTCCGGGATGCGCTCGTTGTCATTATAGGAGGAGAAGCGGGTGCCGTCGGTGGCGTAAATGACCTGTCCGTCCGGGTTGGAGACGATCACGTGGGAATCGGTGAGCAGCGCGATGGAGGAGACATAGTTTTTGTACAGCTCGCTGTGAATATCCATATACTGCTGGTAGTAGGCGGAGGTGAAGGCGGCGATATAGTTGGCGTTGCGGCCCAGGCCCTCCCGCTTTTCAGAGATGATATAGCGGTAGGACAGCAGCATAAAGGCGGCGGACAGCAGAGAGAAGGACAGCACCATAATGCCCACCATCATGGTGAGCTGCCGGCGGTAGAGGGATTTCACGCCGCCCCACCTACCTCGAATTTATAGCCCACGCCCCACACGGTCTTGAGCCTCCACTGGTCGCTAACGTTTTCCAGCTTTTCCCGCAGCCGCTTGATGTGGACGTCCACAGTGCGGCTGTCGCCGAAGTAGTCGAACCCCCAGACCTCGTCCAGCAGCTGGTTCCGGGTAAAGACCCGGTTGGGAGCGGAGGCCAGGTGGTAAAGCAATTCCAGTTCCTTGGGAGGCGTATCCACCCGCTGGCCGTTGACCAGCAGCTCGTAGGAGTCCAGATTGATGACCAGCTTGTCAAAGGTCAGCTTCTTCTCGCCGGGCTCCTCCTCCTCGCCGCTGCGGCGGAGGACGGCGTGGATGCGGGCCAGAACCTCCTTCATCTCAAAAGGCTTGACGATGTAGTCATCAGCCCCCGACTCCAGACCGGAGACCTTGTCCTCTGTCTCGCCCTTGGCGGTGAGCATGATGACGGGGGTCTTCCCCACTTCCCGGATCTTTTTCAGGACGGACCAGCCGTCCATGACGGGCAGCATAATGTCCAGCAGCACCAGGTCGGGCTGGAAGGAGCGGAAAAACTCCACGCCTTTGCCGCCGTCCTTGGCCACCTGGGTCTCAAACCCCTCTTTCTCCAGATAGAGGTGGAGCAGTTCGGCAATATTGCCGTCATCCTCTACGATCAGTACCTTTTTGGGCATATGAGGCACCCCTTTTCTTTGAATTTCGCCGGTTCAGCAATCAACATCCGCGGGGAGCGGCAGGCCTGCCCCGCGGTTTCTTCCTCTGAGGATATTATAACGCCAATCAGGCCGCTTGGGTGAATAATTTGTAAATTAGGGCGGAAAGAGACCCTTTCCGGGCGGTCATCCCCGGACGTCCACATAGGAGTGGTCCACCTGGATCACGGCGAAGTAGCGGTCGGACAGGGCCTTGATCCCGGCGGTCAGCTCGGAGCGCACCTGGTCGTCGGTGAGGCGGAAGCCGTAGGGCACCACCACGTCGAAAATCAGATTGGTGTGGATGGGGCCGGCGGTGATGCGGAAATCGTGGATGGTGAGGGCGGGGTCCATTCCCTTTGCGATGTCGGCCACCTGCTGCCGGAGCCCGGCGGTCCGTTCGTCACACACCACCGGGTCCATGTGGATGGTGGTCTCAATGTGGTGTTTGGCCTTCAGCTCCCGCTCGATGTGGTCGATGAGGTCGTGGATCTCCAGCAGGTCGCCGTCGGCGGGGACCTCGGCGTGGAAGGACATCATGGCCCGCCCCGGACCGTAGTCGTGGTAGACCAGGTCGTGGATCCCCAGAATTTTGTTATGGGCCAGCACCAGCTTGTCAATGTCAGCGGCCAGCTCCGGGTCCATGGGGCGGCCCAGCAGGGGGTCCAGCGTCTCCCGGGCGGCCTCCCAGCCGGTTTTCAGGATGAGCAGGGAGACGGCCAGACCGGCCAGGCCGTCGATGGGGAAGGACACGAACCGGCCCAGCAGGGCGGAAATCAGGACCACCGAGGTGGAGGCCGCGTCGGACAGGGAGTCGGCAGCGGTGGCCTCCATGGCGGCGGAGCCGATGGTACGGCCCAGGGCGCGGTTGAAGAAAAACATCCACAGCTTGACGGCAATGGCCGCGGCCAGAATGACCAGGGACAGGGGGGTGGCCTGGACCGGCGAGGGGTGGAACAGGGCGTCCAGGGAGGAGCGGCCCACCTCGAAGCCCATGAGCAGAACGGCCAGCGCCACGATCAGCCCGGTGACATACTCCGCCCGGCCATGGCCGAAGGGGTGGTCGGCGTCGGCTTCCTGTCCCGCCAGACGGAACCCGACAAGGGTGACAACGGAGGTGGCGGCGTCGGACAGGTTGTTGACGGCGTCGGCCACCATGGCCACGGAGGAGGTGATGAGGCCGGCCAGCAGCTTGCCCAGAAACAGCAGTATGTTCAGAAAGATTCCGATGCCTCCGGCCATGGTGCCGCAGCGGCGGCGGGTCTCAGGGTCGTGCTTATCCCCGCCGCGCAGGCAGAAGTTTACAAAAAATCCCATGATGTACAGATACTCCTTAGAGCGGACCGAAGTCCCGCGTTTGGTAATATTTTATTATCTCACGGTGGGAGCTATCCTGTCAAGATAGGGCGGCTCCGCCCCCCTTTTGGATGGCACGCCGCGAATGGCGCGGAGGGAGGGGGAAAGCGCCGCTGTTTTTGGACAGGAGAAGGAATTTTGTCGCGTGCGCTGCAAAAGGAAATGATATGGGGAAAAACTCCGGCATTGTTTACAAAATGTTCATACCATTGTCACGATTTTGCCTTAATTCTCCGTTACGATAGTACCGTACCAAACGTACAAACTATCTCCCATTTCTCCCTCTCCTTTTACAACACACACAGGCGGAAGGCCCTGGCCCGATGGCCGGGGCCTTCTGTCGTCCGGAAGGGGAAAAACAGGCGGATGTTTACAAAAAGTTCATGCCCGCGTCATGGATTTGACGCAATTATATTGTAGCATATACCCGTAGCCAGAAGACATCATAATTCACCTCTTTTCTCCCTCTCCTTTACAACACACACGGTAAAAGGCCCTGACAGCTGTCAGGGCCTTTTGCTGTGTGTTTTATTTCGTTCCGTTGCGGCCCACGGCGCCGCTTTCCCGCTCCAGCTGGTTCATCTTCCGTTTCCGGGCGGCGGAGACAGACAGCCGCTGGGCGAGGGCCTCCGTGTCCCCGGACTGGATGGCAAGGCGGTAGTCCCGGATGTTGCCCTCCAGCTGCTCCAGGGCGGTGCACAGGGCGTTGGCGTTCATGGAGAACAACTGGGTCCAGAGGGGGACGTCCAGCGCGGCCACCCGGGTGCAGCCCCGGAAGGAGTCGCCCTCGAAGCCCTGGTAGCGGAACAGGCTCTCGTCATCACAGACGGCCACGGCGATAATGTGCATCATCTGGCTGGTGTAAGCGATGATGGCGTCGTGCTCCTCGGGCGTGGTCTTGACCACGTCGGCGCAGCCCACCTGCTTGGCCACCCGCTCCATCAGGGCGATATGCTCGGGACGGGACTGCTGGTTGGGCGTGAGGATATAGTGGGCGTTGAGGAACATGTTATCCAGGGAGTTCTGGATGCCGGAGGTCTCCCGGCCCGCCATGGGGTGCCCGCCCACGAAGGAGACGTCGCCGGGCAGGGCCTTGGCCGCCTCCAGGACGGCCCCCTTGATGCCGCACACATCAGTGACCATGGCGCCCGCTTTGAAGTGGTCCTTGTGTTCCGTCAGGAAATCCACGATACCCTTAGGGTGGAGGCAGAGAAAGACCAGGTCTCCCTGGGCCAGGGCTTTGACCGGGTCGGTCTCCGCCTGGTCGATGATGTTGTGTTCCAGGGCGAAGCGCAGCGTGGGCTGGCTCACGTCCAGGCCGATGATGTCAAAATCCTCAAAGCCCCGCAGGGCCCGGGCCATGGAGCCGCCGATCAGGCCAAGCCCCACAATTACAATATGTCTGCTCATAGTAACCCCCATGCGCCTCCGGGCGCGGTAAAATGATCAGCTTCCCGGTGGAAGCCAGAAACACTTTAGCACAGTTAACCGTTAAAGTCAAGGGAGGCGGGAAAACTTTTCCTGACCCGCCGCGCTTGGCGCCCCAGGGATCAGACGGCGGGATCCGCAGCAGGGCCGCAGGGCGGGACCAAGGGAAAAGAACGGGGAATCGTTTTCATTTCCTGCCATTTGGCTTGACGGGACCCCAAAAAGAAAGTACAATGGGATTCACTATGAGGACAGGAGGCGGGACTATGGAGCCGATCAAGCGGGTCCCAATCGTCCAGCAGGTGGAAGAACAAATCCGGCAGCTGATCGAAAGCGGACAATATGGACCGGGTGAAAAGCTCCCCGCCGAGATGGACCTGTGCCAGCGCCTGGGTGTGGGCCGGGGCACCATTCGGGAGGCCTTTCGCCTGCTCCAGGCCCGGGGCTATGTGGAGATCAAGCCCGGCCGGGGGGCCTTTGTGGCCGAGCGGCAGCCAGGCGAGGACGTGGGCGCGGTGGAGTGGCTGCTGAAGAACGAGGTGCAGCTCCGGGAAGGGATCGAGATCCGGCGCGCCCTGGAGCCCATGGCCGCCCGCCGCATGGCGGAGCGGGGGAGCGACCGGGACATCAGCGCCCTGATAGAACTCCACAGCCGCTTCATGGATGCCCTTCAGGCGCAGGATACGGCCCGGATCGCCCAGCTGGACGAGTCCTTCCACAGCGCCATCGTGGAGGGCAGCGGCAACCATCTGCTCATCGCCATCAACCAGCAGATCAACCAGGGGATGAAAACCTTCCGCTCCAAGACCTTCCAGGTCCCCCAGAACGTCCGGAACGCCGTGACCCCCCACACCCGGATCATGGAGGCCATCCAGGCCAGGGACGGAGACAGGGCGGAAAACGCCATGCGGGCCCACTTGGATAAGGTCCAGGAGGACCTGGAGGAGAACATCACAAACCCCGCCTGAACCCGCGTTGGAAATACTGTGCCAACGCCCGGCGTCTGAAATAGACGCCGGGCGTTTTGCTGTTCCGGGAGGAAAAAGAGGATAAAATGGGGCGGAGGAGTCAGAAAGAACAAAAGTTATGGGATCTTGACGGACTTTCAGGGAGGAGACGGGAAGGCGGCTGTCAAATAGACCAAAAACGGAGAGCGTTTTTCGCTGTTTTTACGAATTGACTTTGCCTTGAAATTTGGTACAATAATGTCAGACGTCATACAATTCTGAACACCCAGAGGCGTATGACACACAGAGGTGAGCGGTCCCCGCTCAAAAATGGAAAAAGGAAAATAGGAGGATTTGCAATGAAAAAGCTGATTTCCGCCCTGCTGGCCGGCGCCATGGTCCTGTCCCTGGCCGCCTGCGGCAGCAAGCCCGCCCCCGCCCCCGCCGCCAGCTCTCAGCCCAGCAGCTCCGCCAGCGCCAGCACCGCCGAGCCCGCCATCGAGCCCGTCAAGCTGACCATCTACTCCCCCGGCAACGAGAACTCCGTTCCCACCAAGACCATCATCGAGTACGCCCGTCTGGTGAATGAGGCCTCTGACGGCGCCATCACCCTGGACGTCCACCACTCCAACGAGCTGGGCAACGATGCCGAGGCCATTGAGTCCACCCGTATGGGCACCATCGACATCATCTTCGCCGGCACCTCCGGCTTCACCTCCTTCTATGAGAAGGCCAAGGTCCTGGACCTGCCCTTCCTGTTCGACAGCGCCGAGCAGGCCTACGAGGTCACCAACAGCAGCGTGGGCGAGGAGATCTTCGCCGACTTCCCCCAGTATGGCCTGATCTACCTGGCCGAGGGCGACAACGGCATGCGCCACATCTCCACCACCAACCGTCCCATCCACACCGCTGACGACGTGGCCGGCCTGAAGATCCGCGTCCCGACCAGCCAGCTGTATCTGGACGTGTGGGAGGCTCTGGGCGCCACCCCCGTGGCCCTGGCTCTGCCCGAGCTGGCTCTGGCCCTGTCCAACGGCACCGCTGAGGGCCAGGACAACGCCACCTACCACCTGGTCGCCAACGCCACCTATGATGACATCAAGTACTTCTCCAACATCAACTACATGTGGATGGGCTGCACCATGGCCGTCAACAGCGTGACCTGGAGCAAGCTGGCTCCCGAGGTCCAGGACATTCTGAAGGAGCAGGCCAAGGCTGCCGCCAAGTACAGCTTCGACACCATCGCCACCGACAACGAGACCGCCACCAAGGTCCTGCAGGACGCCGGCGTGGAGTTTGACTTCGAGCCCGATGTCCAGTCCTTCAAGGATAAGCTGGGCGGCGACGCTTACTATGACCGTTATGCCAACGAGAGCTGGTTCGATCAGGACCTGCTGAACGCCATCCTGGCCGTCGTCCGCTGATCTCGCCGAAAACCGACTTTCGACAGCTGCATAGGCCCGGCCTATGCAGCTGTCTCTATATGAGGGAACAAATGGTATGAAACTATGTAAAAAGATTACCGGAGGGATCGCCAAGATCGCGGAAGTGATCTGTATGCTCATGATCGCCCTGCTGGTGGTGGTCATTGTGACAGAGCTGCTGCGGCGAAACTTCCTCAACCAGTCCTACCGGGGCACCATTGAGGTCTGCGGCATCGCGTTCCTGTGGATGGCCTTCATCGGACTGATCCCCCTGTACCACAACAGCGGCCTGATGCGGCTGGACTTCCTGGTGGCCCACACCAAGGGCGGCGTGTACGAGCTGCTCTATTTCGTCAACAAGGTGTTCAGCTTGATGCTGGGCGTGGTCATGGTGGTGGCCTTTGTGGCCCAGTATCCCTATGTCAGCACCCGCACTTACTCCACCTTTTCCATTCCGGTCCCCTACACCATCCAGTATATCCCCATGGCCCTGGCCGGGGCTTATATGGCCCTGAAGTCTGTGGAACAACTGGTGGAGGAGATCCTCAAGCTGGCCGGCAAGCTGCCGGACGAAGCCTAAAGGAGGAACACAGTATATGGTTATTTTCCTGGTGGCCTTTGTGGTCCTTCTGGTCATCGGCGTCCCCATCAGCATTTCCATCGGCGCCTCCGCCGTGCTGGGCTGTCTGTCCCTGGGCTACCCCCTGGTGGTCATCGGACAGAAAATGGTCAGCGGCGTGGACTCCTTCCTGCTGATCGCCGTCCCCCTGTTTATCCTGGCCGGCAACCTGATGAACGCCGGCAAGATCACCGAAAAGCTGTTTGATACCGCCAAGGAGCTGGTGGGCTGGATCCCCGGCGGCCTGGGCCACGCCAACGTGGTGGCCAGCATCATCTTCGCCGGCATGTCCGGCTCCGCAGTGGCAGACGCCGGCGGTCTGGGCGCCATCGAGATGGAGGCCATGAAGACCAACGGCTATGACGAGGACTTCGCCGGCGCCGTCACCGCCGCCTCCTCCGTCATCGGCCCCATCTTCCCGCCCTCCATCCCCCTGATCATCTACGGCAGCGTGGCCAGCGTCAGCGTGGACAAGCTGTTTATGGGCGGCGTGGTCCCCGGCGTGCTCATGGGCCTGCTGCTGATGGTGATGATCCTGGGCTTCGCCATCGTGCGCAAGTATGAGCGCCATCCCTTCCACTTCAGGTCCCTGGTGAAGCAGTTCCTGAGCTCCATCCCCGCTCTGGTCACGCCGCTGATCATTTTGGGCGGCTTTGTGGGCGGCTGGTTCACCCCCACCGAGGCCTCCTCCATCGCGGTGATCTACTCCCTGCTCATCGCCCTGTTCCTCTACCGGACGCTGGACTGGAAGACCTTCTGCAAGTGCCTGAAGGACTCCGCCATCTCCTCCGCCAATACCCTGTTCATCATCGGCACCTCCACCTTGTTTACTTACGTCATGGCCATGGAGGGCATCTCCCGCCAGATGGCTGACGTGATCCTGGGCATCAGCAGCAACCCCTATGTGATCCTGCTGGTCATCAACATCCTGCTGCTGGTCCTGGGCATGGTCATGGAGCCCGGCGCCATCCTGACCCTGATGCTGCCCGTGCTGCTGCCCATCGCCAACGGCCTGGGCCTGGACCTGGTCCACTTCGGCGTGATGGTGGTGCTGAACCTGATGATCGGCCAGGTCACCCCGCCCTTCGGCGTGTGCCTGTTCGTCATCTCCGACGTGAATAAGCTGAAGCTGGAGCGGATGTACAAGGCCGTCCTGCCCTTCCTGATCCCTCTGGTTTTGACGCTGCTGCTGGTCACCTATATCCCCGGCATCGTGACCTGGCTGCCTTACACCCTGCTGGCATAACCATATCAATCCGATTCCTGAGAGGAGTATCATGATCATGAACGACAAACTTTTCAGCGTGGAAAACAAGATCTGCATCGTCACCGGCGGCCTGGGCCAGATCGGCAAGAACTTTGTCCGGGAGCTCTGGGAGCGCGGCGCCAAGGTGGCCGTCTGGGGCCGTACCGTCAACGATGAGCGCATCGCCGGTGCCCTGGGCGAGAAGGCCCTCACCGATCCCAACCTGCGGTTCTACTCCGTGGACATCACCAACAAGGTCCGGATGAACGAGGTGCTGGACGATATGGAGGCCGCCTGGGGCGACGCCCCCGACGTGCTGGTGAACAACGCCGGCATCGATACCCAGCCCTCCGCCCCCCCGGAGGTCTCCGGCCCCTTTGAGAACTTCCCCGAGGAGATCTTCCGCGAGGTGGTGGATGTGAACCTGGTGGGCACCTTCCTGGCCTGTCAGGCCGTGGGCGCCCGGATGGTCAACGCCAACAAGGGCGGCTCCATCATCAACGTGGGCTCCATCTACGGCATGCTCTCTCCCATCCAGGACATCTACGCCTACAAGAAGGAGATGACCGGCGTCCCCTTCATCAAGCCCGTGGCCTACTCCGCCGCCAAGTCCGGCATCTACAACCTGACCCGCTACCTGGCCACCTACTGGGGCAAGAAGGGCATCCGGGTCAACACGCTGACCCCCGCCGGCGTGTGGCGCGACACCCAGGACGAGATCTTCCAGGGCAACTTCTGCGCCCGGATGCCCATGGGCCGCATGTCCCGTGAGGACGAGTACAACGGCGCCCTGATCTTCCTGGCCTCCCAGGCCTCCTCCTTTATGACTGGGTCCAATCTGGTGATCGACGGAGGGTGGACCGCATGGTAAGCGTGCAGCCGGAACAGTTCCGTAAGATCTGGTCCGCCCTCATCACCCCCACCAGGGAGGATGAGAGCGTAAACTACGAGGCTCTGGAGCAGGTGGTGGAGCTCCAGCTCCAGGACGGCGTGGAGGGCTTCTACTGCTGCGGTTCCTCCGGCGAGGGCCTGCTCCTCACGCTGGAGGAGCGCAAGCAGGTGCTGGAGCACGTGCTGAAGGCCGTGGACGGCCGGGTGCCCGTGGTTTCCCACGTGGGCACCATCCGGACCCGAGACGTGATCGACCTGGCGGACCACGCCATATCCGCCGGCGCGCTGGCGGTGTCCATGATCCCGCCCTACTACTATAAATTCTCCATGGACGAGATCATGGGCTACTATGAGGATGTCATCAAGGCCCTGCCCAACGTCCCCGCCATCGTCTACAATATCCCCCAGTTCACCGGGGTGGAGTTCAACAAGGACAACGCCGGACGGCTGCTGTCCAATGAGAACATCGTGGGCATCAAGCACACCTCCACCAACCTCTATTCCCTGGAGCGCATGGGTCAGGCTTTCCCCGGAAAGGCCCTGATCAACGGCTTTGACGAGCAGTTCCTGGGCGCCCTGTCCATGGGCTCCATCGCCACCATCGGCACCACGGTCAACCTGTTTGCGCCGTTGTTCCACAAGGTGCGCGACGCCTTTGACAGGGGCGACATGGCGCAGGCTGTCCGCTGGCAGCACGCCATCAACGAGCGGGTGGAGGCCACCGTCAAAGTGGGTATTTTCAACGCCATGAAATATGGCTGGACCCTGCGGGGCCTGGACTGCGGCTTCTGCCGCGCCCCCTTCAAGCCCCTGGGGCCCGAAGCCCGGAAGGCTATGGCCGATGTGATGGCCATGCCTCTGGAAGCGATCTGAGCGTTCCCCATCCTCCTGTCCCTGCCGCCCTCTGCCTCTGGGGGTGCGGCGGGGACGCTTTTATGGACAAAAAAGGAGAGAAGCCCTTGGGCTTCTCTCCTTTGGTTATGAAAAGGTTTACTGGTTGCAGCTTTCGTACAGGTCGAGGACCTCTTTGCCGGGGGCGGGGGTAGCCAGGGAGACCACCACGATGGCGATGCTGGCGCACAGGAAGGCGGGGAGCAGCTCGTAGATGGCGAACATGCCGCCCAGCTTGGCGATGACGAACTTCCAGACGAAGACCATCACGCCGCCCACCACCAGGCCGGCCAGGATGCCCTGGCGGTTGCTGCGCTTCCAGAACAGGGCGAACAGGACCGCGGGACCGAAGGTGGCGCCGAAGCCGGCCCAGGCGAAGGAGACGATCCGGAACACGCTGCTGCTGGGGTCGGCCGCCAGGAAGACGGCTACCACGGCGATACAGATGACGGTGAGCCGGGCCACCAACATGGTCTGCTTCTGGGTCAGCTTGATGCCGAAGACGTCCTGAAGCAGGTTCTCAGAGAAGGCGGAGGCGGCAGCCAGCAGCTGGGAGTCGGCGGTGGACATGGTGGCCGCCAGAATACCGGCCAGGATCAGGCCGGCCACGATGGCGGGCAATACGCCGTAAGAGGACAGCAGGTTGGAGATCTGGACGATCACCGTCTCAGAGTTGCTGCCTTCCAGCAGGGGGATGCGGCCGGCCTTGGACACGCTGTAGCCGATCATGCCGATGCACACGGCCACGGTCATGGAAATGACCACCCAGACGGAGGCGATGCGGCGGGACAGCTTCAGCTCGTTTTCATCCCGGATGGCCATGAACCGGACCAGAATATGGGGCATCCCGAAATAGCCCAGGCCCCAGGCCAGCATGGAGGCCATGTTCAGGAAGGGGTAGGGCTTGGCGGCGTGGGAGGTCACGTCGTAGGTCTGGGTAAAGCTCAGGTAGCCGGGCAGGGCCTTGGCGTTTTCCACCACCACGTCCAGACCGCCGGCCTGGTAGACGCCGAAGCAGGTGATGACCACCAGGGCGCAGGTCATGATGATGGACTGGATCAGGTCCATGGTGGCCACGGCGCTGAAGCCGCCCACGGAGGTGTAGCTGATGATGACGGCGGCGCCGATGAGAACGGACACCATGTAGTTCCAGCCGAACAGGCTGTTAAACAGCTTGCCGATGGCGGCCAGACCGGAGGCCACGTAGGGGACGAAGAAGATCAGGATGATCAGGGAAGCGATGCACATGATGACGGGCTTCTTCTCCTGGTAGCGCTTGGAGATGAAAGCGGGGATGGTGATGGCGTCCAGCCGCACGCTGTACCGGCGGATGCGCTTGGCCACCAGCAGGAAGTTCAGGTAGGTGCCCAGAGCCAGGCCGATGGCGGTCCAGCCCGCGTCAGCCACGCCGCTGAGGTAGGCCACGCCGGGCAGGCCCATGAGCAGCCAAGAGGACATGTCGCTGGCTTCGGCGCTCATGGCGGTGACTAGGGGACCCATGCCCCGGCCGCCCAGGTAGAAGCCCTCGGCGCTCTTTTTGCTGCGGCGTCCGATCATGATGCCGGTAAAGATGACGAAACAGAGGTAGAGGATGATCACAGCGGTGATGCAGATCTGCGCGGTTGTCATAAATTTCTCTCCTTCTGGCGGCTCGTGCCGCCTTTGACACACACGGCCCTGTCCGCCGGAGCGGGACCGGGCCTGGGCCACCAGCGGCCGGGCCGCGGCGGTTAGGAACATCATACCACAAAGAAAACCGGAATAAAACAGAGAATAATGTATAGAATAAATTCTATACATTATTCTCTAAAAACTTGTAAAATCGCTGTGGCTCAATAGATTTTAACTATACGATTTATAAATATCATAATTGTACGTTTTTTACAAAATTCTCCTTGCCCGCGCGGAATTCCCGAAAAAACATGGGCATCATGGTTTTGCCGTATTGGAGCAGAGAGTAGTCTCCCTCGGACAGACACCAGTCGTAGATGAGGGCGCGCTCGCACAGGGCGTAGACCCGGACCATCTCATTGGCCGTCACGTCGGTGCGCAGCTCGCCCCGCTCCTGGCCCTGGAGGACGATCTGCCGCAGCAGCCTGTAGTAGGTCCGGTTGTGGTCCAGCAGGTGCTTGTCCCCCCGGGTGATGAGCTGGGAGGAGTACAGCCGGGCCAGCAGGTCCAGGGAGATGGAGTTCTCGATCATGGCGAACAGCTCCCGGTTCAAATACATCAGCTGGTCGAACCGGTCCATATCCGGGTCCATGGTCTCCATCAGCTCCTCATACTTCTGGTCAAAGAGGTAGGATACCGAGGACAGCAGGGCGTCTTTCCCTTCGAAGTAGTGGTAAAAGGACCCCCGGGAGGTGCCCGACTCGGCGATGATCTCCTCTACCGTGGTGTCGTCGTAGCCCTGGCGGTAGAACAGCCGCCAGGCCGCCTCGATGATCCTGCCCTTGGTGTTCCGGGTGTTTTTCTTGGCCATGGTGGGGCCTCCTTTGTGTATCATGGAACTGCGTGCTGCGGGATGACCTGGCAGGCGGCGGTACGCCGGCAGCGGACCCTGCGCAAACCCAAACAAGACGGCTGAGGCCGTCTTGTTTTTTGCCCTGGGTCCATTATCCGCAATTTTTTTGCCCCCGTCAACTGTTTTCCCGCCCCGCTGAAGTTTGAATGTGGCGATAAATCTGTTAGTTGGAGATTTCGGAGGGAAGGATAGTTTGAAAGGCTGCGCCCGCAGGCGCGTTTCGGAGCGCAACCGCCGCAAAGCGGCGGAACTTGGCGCGGAGATGAACCGTCAGGGTTCCCTTTCTTTTCAATCTGTACAAATTTTAAAACATATAGAAATGTTTTAAAATTTGCTCAGTCTGTTGAAAAGACTTTTTCGACAGACTGAGTTTACATCTCCCCTTTGCTGTGATAAAATATCCCAGTCTTGATTTTGCCGGAAGGAGGTCAGGCTCCGTGGCCTACAATTTTTTCCCCATGATCGCCCGGATGAAGTACATCAACCGCTGGGGGCTCATGCGCAACACCCAGGCGGAGAACATCCAGGAGCACTCCCATATGGTGGCCGTCCTGGCCCATGCCCTGGCCGTCATCCAGAACCGCTATTACGGCGGACAGGTGGACCCCGGCGCGGTGGCGGTGGCGGCGCTGTACCACGACGCCAGCGAGATCCTCACCGGGGACATGCCCACCCCCATCAAGTACGACAACCCGGACATCCAAAACGCCTATAAGGACATTGAGGCGGTGGCCGAGCAGAAACTGCTGTCCATGCTCCCCGAGGACCTGCGGGCGGATTACGACGAGATCATCACCATCCCCGATCCGGAGGTCCACGCCCTGGTGAAGGCGGCGGACAAGCTGTCCGCCTACCTCAAGTGTGTGGAGGAGCTGAAGGCGGGCAACGCCGAATTCAAAAAGGCGAAGGAGCAGACCTATGCCGCCCTGTGCAAAAACCCCATCCCCGCCCTGAAGTATTTTATGGAACACTTCCTGGAGGGCTTTGAGCTGACCCTGGACGAACTGAACTAAGCGTCTGAGCCGTCGTGAGCAGCGCGGATGGACCGGAGCGAGGGCGCGAAACCGAAGGTTCGCATAGCGAACCTGTTTCAAGTCCGAGTCGGAGGGCCGATTCCCCCTATCAGGGGGAAATGTCCCGAAGGGACAAAGAGGGTAGGGACAGCCGCGCGTTGCGAACAGGCGAGGCGTGATAACATGATTTTAAAATGAGAAAGGACCGTGTATCTTTTATGAAGGCTATCGTCACCGTCATCGGCAAGGACCGGGTGGGCATCACCGCCGCCGTCTGCTCCCTGCTGGCCCAGCACAACATCAACATCCTGGACATTACCCAGACCGTCTTGCAGGAGTATTTCACCATGGTCATGCTGGTGGACACCTCCGCCTGCGCCCAGTCCATCGGGGATATGTCCGACATCCTGGACCAGGCCGGCAAGGACCAGGGCCTGTCCATTCGGATTCAGAGAGAAGATATTTTCAATGCCATGCACCGCATCTGAGACGAGGTGACCGATTATGCTCAACCAACATGAAATTATGCAGACCATCCAGATGATCGACCAGCAGCATCTGGATGTGCGCACCATCACCATGGGCATCTCCCTGCTGTCCTGCGCCCACAGTGACGTGAAGGTGGCCTGCGACAAGGTGTACGACAAGATCACCCGCTACGCCGAGCACCTGGTGGCCACCGGCGAGGCCATCGAGAAGGAATTTGGTATCCCCATCGTCAATAAGCGCATCTCCGTCACCCCCATCGCCCTGGTGGCCGCCGCGGCGGAGACGGACAACTACACCCCCTTTGCCCAGGCGCTGGACCGGGCCGCCAAGACCTGTGGGGTCAACTTCATCGGCGGCTTCTCCGCCCTGGTCCAGAAGGGGATGACCAAGGCCGACCGCATCCTCATCAACTCCATCCCCGAGGCCCTGTCCACCACCGACATCGTCTGCGCCAGCGTCAACGTGGGTTCCACCAAGGCGGGCATCGACATGGACGCGGTGGCCCTCATGGGCCGGACCATCAAGGATCTGGCGGGCCGTACCGCCGACAAGGGCGGCTTCGGCTGCGCCAAGCTGGTGGTGTTCTGCAACGCCGTGGAGGACAACCCCTTCATGGCGGGGGCCTTCCACGGAGTGGGCGAGCCGGAAAAGGTCATCAACGTGGGTGTCTCCGGCCCCGGCGTGGTGTACCACGCCCTCCAGGCCGTAAAGGGCCAGCCCTTTGACGTGGTGGCTGAGACGGTGAAGAAGACCGCCTTCCGCATCACCCGCATGGGCCAGCTGGTGGCCCAGGAGGCCTCCCGCCGCCTGGACACCCCCTTCGGCATCGTGGACCTGTCCCTGGCCCCCACCCCCGCCGTGGGGGACAGCGTGGCCCGGATCCTGGAGGAGATGGGCCTGGAGGTCTGCGGTACCCACGGCACCACCGCCGCCCTGGCCCTGCTCAACGACGCGGTGAAGAAGGGCGGCGTTATGGCCTCCTCCTCCGTGGGCGGCCTGTCCGGCGCCTTCATTCCGGTCAGTGAGGACGAGGGCATGATCGCCGCCGCCTCCGCCGGGGCCCTGACCCTGGATAAGCTGGAGGCCATGACCTGCGTGTGCTCCGTGGGTCTGGACATGATCGCCGTCCCCGGGGACACCAGCGCGGAGACCATCTCCGCCATCATCGCCGACGAGGCCGCCATCGGTATGGTCAACTCCAAGACCACCGCCGTCCGCCTTATCCCCGCCCCCAGCTGCAAGGTGGGGGACATGGTGGAGTTCGGCGGCCTGCTGGGCTCCGCTCCCGTCCAGCCCGTCCACCCCTACTCCAGCGCCGGCTTCGTGGCCCGGGGCGGACGCATCCCCGCGCCCATGCAGAGCCTGAAAAACTGAAAAAATTTTCATCGTTTCCAGCGCCTCCGGAACGGGTTCCGGGGGCGCTTTTTACATGGGCGGGCCTGAGTGTAAACAAATTTTGAATCCCGTGGGGAAGCTATTGACATTCCGGTCCCTGGTGCTACAATAGTCAGCGTGTTAATGATTAATGGGTTAATTATTTGACAGGGGAGGTGTGATCCGAATGGTATCGCCAAAGGAGATGGAGCTGCTGTTCCGGCGGCTCAACCAGGCCCACCGGACGGCCGTCCAGGCCGAATTGGACGCCGTGGGCCTGAGGGAAGTGGGGCATCCCATGCTGCTGACCATTCTGCAGAGCTCCCGGGGCGCGGCGGGCGAGGGACAGTGCGGCGCCCAGCGGGAACTGGCGGAACTGCTGCATATCTCGCCGGCGGCGGTGGCAAACTCCTTGAAATCCCTGGAAAAAGGGGGGTATATCCGGCGGAAGCCCAGTACGGGAGACGCCCGGCGCAACCTGGTGACCCTGACGGAGAAGGGCACCGCGGCGGTGAAGGAGTGCGACCGCATCTTTGAGCGGGTGAGCACCCGGATGCTTGAGGGCTTCTCCGAGGAGGAACAGGACCAGCTCCTGGTCTTCCGCCAGCGGATGCTGGACAATTTGATCAAAAAAGACCATTCTTCTTGTAAACAGGAGGGCTGAACGTTGCTTTCACTATTTCTGACCCACCTCCAGGGCTATAAGAAGGACGCCGTCAAGGCGCCCATCCTCATTATCCTGGAGGTCATCTGCGAGCTGCTGCTCCCCCTGGTCATGGCGGAGATCGTGGATACGGCCATCCCGGCGGGAGATGTCAGGTACATTTTCCAACTGGGGGCGCTGATGCTGGTCCTGGCCGTCGCGGCCATGTTCTGCGGCGTCATGTCCGCCAAATACGCCGCCTTCGCCAGCCAGGGCTTCGGCGGAAACCTGCGCCAGTGCCTGTTCGACAAGGTGCAGGAGTTCTCCTTTGCGGACATCGACCGGTTTTCCTCCGCCTCCCTCATCACCCGCATGACCAACGACGTCAACGCCATGACCATGATGCTGGCCATGGGTCTGCGGATGCTGGTCCGGGCCCCGGTAATGCTGGTGACCGCCCTGGTCATCTGCTTCCGGCTCAATGCCCGGCTGGCCCTGGTGCTGGTGGTCATCATCCCGCTGATGGTGGCGGCCATCGGTCTTCTGATGAAGATCTGTACCAAGCTGTTTGAGATCATGCAGAGGAAGATCGACGGCCTGAACAACACCCTCCAGGAGAATCTGGTGGCCATCCGGGTGGTCAAGGCCTTCGTCCGGGAGGACTACGAGCGGAATAAATTCCAAAAGGCCAACGACGGGCTGATGGAGGCCGGGCTGAACGTGGGCATGCGGATCGTGGCCATCACGCCCATCATGATGCTGGCCATGAACGGCGCCATTGTGACGGTGCTGTATCTGGGCGGCAAGATGGTCATGGGAGCGGAGTTCGACCTGGGCAGCCTCCAGGCCTTCCTCTCCTACATCACCCAGATCCTCATGAGCGTGATGATGGTGGCCATGTCCCTGCTCCAGCTGTCCCGGGCCCAGGCCTGTGCCCGCCGCATCAACGAGGTGCTGTCCACCCAGCCCTCCGTGGAGGACAAGACGGAGGCCGCCGGGGTGGCGCTGCCCGCGCCCCGGGGCGAGGTGGAGTTCCGGGATGTGTCCTTTAAATATGTGGCCACCGGCACCGGCGACGACGTGCTGTCCCACATCAGCTTCACGGTGAAGCCGGGACAGTTCGTGGCCATCGTGGGGGGCACTGGAACCGGCAAGTCCTCTCTGGTCAACCTGATCCCCCGGTTCTATGACGTCACCGGCGGCTCCGTTTTGGTGGACGGCCTGGACGTGCGGGACTACCCCCTGGAGGAGCTGCGGGGCCGCATCGGCATGGTGCTCCAGACCAATGTGCTGTTTACCGGTACCATCCGGGAGAATTTGCTCTGGGGCAAGCCGGACGCCACCGAGGAGGAGATCATCCAGGCGGCCAAGGACGCCCAGGCCTATGACTTCATCATGTCCTTCCCCGAGGGCTTCGACACCTATCTGGACCAGGGCGGCGTCAACGTCTCCGGCGGCCAGAAGCAGCGGCTGTGTATCGCCCGGGCCATGCTGCGCAAGCCCGCCATTCTGATCCTGGATGACTCCACTTCCGCCGTGGACTCGGCCACCGAGGCGGCGATCCGCCAGTCCTTCGCCAAAAACCTGAAGGACACCACCGTCATCATCATCGCCCAGCGTATCTCCTCGGTGCAGTACGCCGACGAGATCCTGATTCTGGACGACGACCATATCGCCGGCCGGGGCACCCATGAGGAGCTGCTGGCTTCCAATGAGATCTATCAGGAGATCTATCAATCTCAGCAAGAGGGGGTGCGTGAATAATGGCAGGACCTCGTCCCGGATTCGGACCCGGCCCCGGAGGACCTCCGGGCCCCGGCGGCCCCAGAGGGGGCTTCCAGAAGCCCAAAAACATGGGTAAGACCGTCCGCCGCCTGGTGGGCTACCTTACCCGCAGCAAGCTGCCCCTGTTCTTTGTGCTGCTGTGCCTGCTGCTGTCGGTGGGCACCAACATCGGCGGCTCCTATATGATGCGGGGCATCATCAACAATTTCATCTGGTCGGGCTGCACCGACTTCGCCGGCCTGGGAGCGGCGATCCTCAAGCTGGTGGGCATCTACCTGCTGGGCTGTCTGGCCACCTACGGACAGTCCGCCACCATGGTCCGTCTGGCCCAGAAGGGCACCAACCGCCTGCGGAAGGACCTGTTTGACAAGCTCCAGCAGCTGCCCCTGAGCTACTTTGACAAGCACCCCCACGGGGAACTGATGAGCCGCTTCACCAACGACGCCGATAACGTCCAGACCGCTCTGGAGCAGAGCGTGGTCTCCCTGTGCTCCAGCAGCCTGATGTTCGTGGGGCTCATCGTCATGATGCTGGTCATCAACTGGAAGCTGTTTCTGGTCACCGCCCTCATCCTGATCCTGACCATGTCCCTGTTCAAAAACCTGGGCGGCCGCAGCCGGAAGTATTACCAGGCCCAGCAGGCGGCCCTGGGCAAGGTCAACGGCGAGATCCAGGAGATCATCGAGGGCCTGAAGGTGGTCAAGGCATTTACCCATGAGGAGGAGGCCAAGGCGGAGTTCAAACAGCTCAACGAGGCCTACCGGGACGCCGCCCAGAAGGCCAATTTCTACTCCACCATGATCATGCCCGTGACCGCCAACCTGATGAATGTCAGCTACGCCCTTACCGCCGCCTTCGGCGGCCTGCTGGCCATTCTCCAGGGCTTCGACCTGGGCGGCCTGGTGGTCTACCTCAACTACTGCAAGCAGGTGGGCCAGCCCATGAACCAGATCTCCCAGCAGATGACCACGCTGCTCTCTGCCCTGGCGGGGGCCGAGCGGATCTTTGAGGTGATGGATACCCAGCCTGAGGTGGACCGGGGCTCCGTCACCCTGGTGGCCGCGGAGAAGGACGAAAACGGTTCCCTGTCCATCCACACCGGGGCGGAGCGGTCCCGAACCTGGGCCTGGAAGACGCCCCGGGACTGCGGCATGGCCCTGGTCCCCGTGCTGGTGGGGGAGAAGGAGGAGCTCACTGAGCTGGGCCAGGCGGTCCGAGAGAAGGAGGACCTCAAGCTGCTGCCCCCCCACCAGGATTCCGAGACGGGCCTGTGGGTGGAGGTGTCCGCCGACGGCGCCCTCACCGAGGTGACGGACCTGTCCCGCCTGGCGTGCCACGGCTGGGCCTGGAAATACCCGGGCCCCGACGGGACCATGACCCTCCATCTGATCCGGGGCACCGTCCGCAACGTCCCCGGAGAGGACTATTACCTCACCGAACTGCGGGGGGCGGTCCGCTTCAATCATGTGGATTTCTCCTATGTCCCCGGCAAGCGCATTTTGAAGGACGTGTCCGTCTACGCCAACCCGGGCCAGAAGATCGCCTTCGTGGGCTCCACCGGGGCGGGCAAGACCACCATCACCAACCTGATCAACCGCTTTTATGAGATCGAGGGCGGCCTCATCACCTACGACGGCATCGACGTGAAGGCCATCCGGAAAGACGACCTGCGCCGGTCCCTGGGGGCGGTGCTCCAGGATACCCACCTGTTCACTGGCACCATCATGGACAACATCCGCTACGGTCGGCTGGATGCCACCGACGAGGAGTGTATTGCCGCCGCCAAGAGCGCCAACGCCCACTCCTTTATCCGCCGCCTGCCCCAGGGCTATGACACCATGGTCACCGGGGACGGGGCCAACCTGTCCCAGGGCCAGCGCCAGCTGCTGGCCATCGCCCGGGCCGCGGTGGCGGCCCCACCGGTGATGATCCTGGACGAGGCCACCTCCTCCATCGATACCCGCACCGAGGCCCTGATCCAGAAGGGCATGGATATGCTCATGGAGGGCCGGACGGTGTTCGTCATCGCCCACCGGCTGTCCACGGTGCGCAACTCCAACTGCATCGTGGTCATTGAGCACGGCGAGATCGAGGAGAAGGGCAGCCACGACCAGCTGCTGGAGAAGCAGGGGCGGTACTACCGCCTGTATACCGGACAGTTCCAGCTGTCCTGACCCAAATAAAAAAGACGCCGGAAGCCTGTCTCCCGACAAGGACAACAACTTAAAATCGTTCACGAGCATAAAGCAAGGCTGTCAGAATATTTCTGACAGCCTTGCTTTATGTCGATTTGCTTCGCTGTTCGGATAGAGCATAGTATCA
>Ga0129308_1000525_pt1 | contig 55876 bp, 42 predicted proteins | sample L827metagenome_FD_94440 | JGI IMG/M metagenome (GOLD analysis project Ga0129308, IMG submission 94440) | Ring-tailed lemur group fecal microbial communities from Wisconsin, USA - L827 metagenome | ecosystem: Host-associated > Mammals > Digestive system > Large intestine > Fecal | place: USA...
CAATGCAGAAAAAATATGAAAATAAAATAAAAATAAAAAAGGGGATTGAATTAGGATTACAACCTCATCTTGTAGACAGATATAATGAGGATATGAAAAATCACAAATTTGACTTTATATTATGTTCCCAACATGCTATAAATAAAAATGATTTATACTACGATGAATATTTTAAAGATAAAAATCAACATGAGGCTTACCAGGTCTATTACAAAACTTTATACGATATAGTTAAAAACTTTAATAACTATAGTGTTTTAGGTCATTTAGATTTAGTCAAAAGATATGGAGATTATGAAAATCTTCTTGGAGATAGCTTTTACATGGACATTATAGAGTCCATCTTAAAAGAAGCCATATATAATGGTAAAGGTATAGAAGTAAATACTTCTTGTTTTAGATATAACTTACCTGATTTAACACCTTCAAGAAACATAATATCTCTTTACAAAGAACTAGGGGGAGAAATTATTACTACAGGTTCTGATGCTCACTCTCCTTCTTATATTTCTTGTAAATTTGATTATGTATATTCCTATTTAAAAGATTTAGGATTTAAATATATTTCTACCTTTGATAATTTAAAACCAAATTTTATAAAATTATAATTATTTTTTCACCTCCACAAGAATACATTTTTAGTATGTGGAGGTGATTTTTTGAGAATTCCTAATTTGGTTTTATCAACGATAATACTATTCATATCAAACCTAATAGTAAGAATATTAGGCTTTTTATATAAAATATTTCTATCACGGGTCATGGGGGATGTTGGACTTGGAATATATCATATGGTCTTCAATTTTTTAATGATATGTATTGCTCTCACCACCACAGGTATTCCCACTGCCCTTTCTTGCTTGGTTGCAAAGGAAAGTGCTTTAAAAGATAAAAAAGATGCAAATATATTTTTTATATCCACTTTATATATGGCATTTTTTATATCTTTGTTAATTTCATTATTAGTTTCTTTCAATAGCACATATTTATCTTTTAGACTTTTGCAGGATGAAAATTTAAATTTATTTATTCTTTCCATATGTCCAGCTATAGTTATAATTACTATTTCAAACGTATTAAGAGGATATTTTTATGGAATAAAAAAGGTTATGGTTCCTGCTATAGGTCAGATTATTGAACAAGTTACAAGAATTTTATTTGTATTTTTATTGGCAATGTACATAAATGATAAGGCTATGATTTGTTATGTAACACTTCTTGGTATTTCCTTTGGGGAGGCAACCAATGTGATTTATATGAGTATTTGCCTGTACAAAGAATCATCCTTATACAATAAATTTACTATAAGACTTAAAGATTTTTATAATTCTTCTATGGAAACTTTAAAAATGGCTCTGCCTATTACATGTAATAGAATGTCTTCTGTTATTTTACAATCCGTAAGTTCTATGATAGTACCTTCTAGGTTGGTTTTGTCTGGAATATCATATACACAGTCCATAGGTCTTTACGGTATTGTTTGTGGTATGGTAATGCCCTTTGTATATCTTCCTTTTACCATAGGCTCTGCTCTTGTAGTAAATTTAATTCCAAGCATCTCTCAAGAGGTTGCTTTAAATAAAATTAAAAATGTAAAAATAAAAATATACTATGCTGTTGTTTTAACTGTATGTGTAGGCATTATATCTGCTTTATTTTTTTATTTCTTCGGAGAAGAATTATGTTTAATAGTTTTTAGCAATAAAACTGCTGGAATTTACTTGAAATCCATGTTTCTAGCTCCTCTTTTTCTTAGTTTAAATCAAACTTTATCGGGAATACTTCATTCCATAAGAAAAGAGGTTATATCTAGTGTAAATACTATTGTTGGCATGGTTATTCAGGTTATTGCTATTTATTTCTTATTACCTATACCTAGTTTAAATATGTATGCCTATATTTATGCTATAACTGCCACATCTATTTTTACAACTCTTCTCCATAGTGTAGTTTTAATAAAAGCATTGAAAAAAATGTAGGGAAAGTAGGTGAAAATTTGATTAATAATATAAAACCATTTTATGTTTACGAAGAAAATAACTCCTTATTTATAAAAAATATTAATGAGAAAATAGATAAAATTTCAAATAATGTTATCTATTATTGTGCAAATTTTGATGATAATAATTTTATTCATATTTGTACCATTGATACAAAAGGAAAACTTATTCACTTTATGTACAAAGATGGAAAAGTAAGAAGAAGATCTCTTTGTAAAGTCTGTAACAATACAAATAACTTAAAAAACATGAGGCTTTTTATTATTCAAAATATTTTAAATGTATTTTTAGTTGAGGAATCTCCTATTAAAGATAATTACTATAGAGTATCCCATTATAATTTTAGCCCTAGCAATTATCACCTTCATAAATACCACATTAATAATATTGTTAAAAATGGCGAATGTATTTATAGATTAAACATCGATAACATGAGTAATATGATTTTAACTTATAACTCTATTGTAAATAATAATAGGTCTGATATTAATACTAAAACTTTAATTTTTAATTATAGTAATAAAAAATGGGTATCAACTCATAATTTGTTTAGAAGTAGCAAGACTTTTTATGATTTTAAATCTGCTTCAACTATTAAAGATGATATATTCGAATATTGCTATAGTATTAATTATAAAAATTAAAAATAAAAGGACTATCAAAATTGATAGTCCTTTCTTTTAGTAGAGTAAAATTAAATAATTATCTTATAGGAAGTTTCTAAGGAAATTCAAGTTAGTTTAATCCACAACTTGGGAAGTTACATACATTAGCAAAAGTATCAACTACTCTTGGCTCTACGCCTCCAGATATACCCAATACTACTACTCTATCACTTATTAAAACACTTACTGTTTCTTCTACACAACAAATTAAATCTATTCCACTTGGTATATTTAATTCAAAACAATCACAGTCACATCCGCAGCAATCTTGTGCACATAAATGAGCTTTTGATATACAGTCAACTGTTAAAGCAGTTTGATAATCTTGTCTTAATTTAAATGGTCTTCCATCAGATGGACAACAAATTCTAGCTGCCAAAGTATTATATCTAAATTCTACAGAGTCAACTCTACATAATTGACCACCCATTTTCTTTACTGCTGGATAAGCAAAAGCAACTATCTTAGTACATCCACAGTGTCCTCTTAGTTCAAGAACTAAATCATTAGCTACAACAGTTAATCCTCTTTCTTTGTAAGATACACTTTGACCTTTGTTTTGTCTACAGCAAGTTTTATTTTTATCTGGGCAAACTGCATATTCAAATACTGTATCGCAAGGTGCATTATTTTCTATTTCTGCTATTTCAAAATCTTCTACTGTTGGTATTCCAGGCATAACTTCTAATGATGAATAGTTCATGCATACTTCATCAATTATAACATTTGCTATTCCTGCAGATGGAACTCCTCCATTAACTTCTACTACATCGTAATCAAAGTATAAAGGTTCTCCATTTGGTCCTGTTGCATCTGTAAATATTTGGAACTGAACTGCATCATATATTCTCTCTGCTTCTATTGCTACTGGACAAGCATTCTTAGTAGAGAAAGTTGGGTTAAGTCCATTACAGCATTCATTGTTAGCACAAATATTTTCTACGCAAGTATCACTTTCAGCTTCACATGGTTCACAATCTGGTTTGCATGGTTTTTTGCACTCACAAACACATTCACATTCAAGAGTTTCATGTTCATGCTTTGGATGACATTTTTTCTCATGACTTATAGGTTGAGTTTGTTCATGGTTGCAACAATTATTATTATTTGTGTTATTTGTGTTATTTGTATTGTTTTTGCATTTGCATCCTCTTTCAAGCTCATCTATTTCTACTGTGGCTTCTTCTTGGCAAGTATTTTTCATAGCAGACATTTGTTTGTTATACATTTTTCTCTTACTTCTTTTTAGGTCGTTCATTTTTTATTATCCCCCTTAAATGATATTTATTAAATGTCCTGGCTTTGTAAGCCTAATTAATATTATGCTTTTTGAGGGCTAAGTGTGACTTATGTATAGTTAAACATAACAAAAAGTAGAATAAAAATTTTTTTTGTAAATATATTATAGTATGAACTTTTTTAGGAGGTTTGAAATGAGTTTTATAAATGAACGTTGCGCTATAATTAGGCGAAGTTACAAAGATATGTTTTATATGTATTTAGACATGGATGGTCTTTACTATAATTATTATGATGTTAGAGGTTATATTGTTCATAGAGATAAATTGATTAGTGATACTAATTTAGACTTTACTAGATACTCATTTTCCCTTGATAAAGATAATAATGTTTACTGTATTTATTGCGACAAATCTTTGCAAGTTCTTGAGTGTAAAGATAATTCCTATGTTTTTACTCAAAGGGAATATGTGACTTATAATTATAAGAAATTTAATTTAGCATTTCCTTATGTAAAATATACCGATGGCAATCCTCATATTTTTTATTATGTTTTTAATAATAACTCTACTAGTACATGTGCTCTATTTCATCATTACAAACATAATGATTACTGGATAGAAAATAAAATTGATTTTATAAATCATATTATTTTAGATAGCTTTACAGTACTTTGGAATGAATCAGTTCCAACTATTTTTTACTTTAATTTAGTAAATGGGTGTGAGGAAGTTTTTGCATCTAGGTTTAATCTTGGTACTTTTACTTGGAGTGACCCTGTTCAAATAACAAATACAGGTAAGAATAAACTTTATTTAAGTGGAATAAGGGATAGTATTAATTTTTATCATCTTTGCTTTTGCGAAAATGAGGAAAATGGATATGCTGTTAAGTACGTAAGCGGATATCTAAATGAAAATAAATTTAACCTGAATACATCCTCTTATTTATGTGAACCTTCTACTTGCATGTATCCTTCCATAGTAAAAGTTGATAATACTCTCTTTGTATCATGGGTTAATTTTAATAAGTTACTTACTTCTAACTCTAAAAATTCTGGTCAATCCTGGTCTCAACCTGTAATTGATGAATATTCTGCTGAGGATAAATTTATAAGATCATCATTTTATTCTAATTATGAGGAAGATTTGAAATACAATGTAAGTAATGTTTTTTCAACACTTAATGACGTGGGTATTTTAGGAATTTAGTATATAAGATTAAAAATTTGCAAAATAAAAATGTTGCTAAAAAATAGCAACATTTTTTTATTCCCAAGGCACCGTTGGTCCCATAAATTCAGACCCGAGAATCTCCCAGGTGGGTGACCTGCTTGCAAGTTTAAATTCCTTTATATAAATATAATGGCCTCTTACTATTGCAAGACCCGATCTCCCGTATAGTGCATGTCGGTTGAATTTAAAGGTTACCACTCGTATGTCTCAGGAGTTTTTTCTTTTTTGTTTATATTTATTATAATACAAAAGTCGAAATAATTAAAGTAGTTTATTCTGTAAAAGTTTTTAATTTTAAGATATTTTTACAATATCTAGTAATTTAACTTATGTAAGTATCCAATTGTCATCTAAAATAGTGTATTTCATCACATTTGTTTTTTCCTTCTGCTTTTACTTTTTTTAGATTTACTTTTACTATGTTTTTTATTATTTGTCATAGCTTTGTTCACTTCCAAATATTGATCATAATCATCTACTAAATCCTCATCTTCTACCTCATCTTCTTCTACTTCTATATAATCATATTCTTTCTCTTCTTCCTCTTCATCATCATCTAAACTTCTCAATAAACTTCCTAATAATTTCAAGTTGCTAATACTTCCTAAATTATTAATATCTGCAAGAGAACTTAAACTGAATCCTCCACCTTCTTCTCCATCTGGTAAAAATAACTCTGCAAATAAATCTATCATTTTTTTCATTTCAAGAGCTTTTTCCACAGATTGTTTTTTCTTTTCTGGGAAAACTTCTATTATTTCTTTAATCATCATATTTTTCTTATCTTCTTCATCCATGCTTCTGAAAAATTCACTTTCATCTTCTTCGCTCAATATATTAATGTCATTTAATTTTTTTATTCCTTTTACTAAGTCAAGAACACTTTCCAGCTTTATAAGTATATTTCTTTCATCTTTATTCATATACTTCTTAGTTCTTGTTATAATTTCCATTCCTCTATCTAAATCTTCTTCACTTAGATCCATTAAATTGATACCTTTGTTAACGTCCGTAATATCAAATTTCAAAATATTTTTAATAGGATCATTCTTTTTTTCTCTAGTAGGATCTTTGCTTCGTGTTTTCTTTTTTATTTTTTTAACTTTTCTAACTGTTGGACCACTTCTTTTATTTTGATTACTTTTAACATTTGGCTCTATAACATCCACTTTTGTCGACTCCTCTGCACGCTTATTTGATTTATTTTTATTATCAAATAATGATACATTACCATTACTTAATACCATCATTGCAAGTATTAACAGTAAATTGTTCACACAAGTCACCCCTTAATATTACTACCCCTTCTTAATAAAATATGAATCCTAAATAATATGTGTTACATTTTTAATATCCTAATGCAAATATATTTTTATAACAATTTATTTATCTTAATTAATCCAACTACCTTATTTACAAATTACTTCTATATATTAATACTATGAGAAAAATTCCATATATATTATAGAAAGTAATTTTTTTCTTCGAAAGTTGATATACTAAGTCTTATACATAACATTTTATTTGGAGGTAGTAGCTATGCCTGGAACTTATGCTCATTATACTTTTGGAAAAAAAGTTTTAGATCAAGTAGATGATGAAATTTCTAAAATCATTTCAAAAAATATGGAACTCTTTTTTATAGGACTTCATGGTCCAGATATTTTCTTTTACTACAAGCCAATACTATATCACAATCCAACAAATAAATTAGGACATGATGTTCACTACGAAAAGGCCAATGTATTTTTTGAAAAATCAAGGAACATAATAGAAGACTCTAAGGATCAAGAAAAATCCCTAGCTTATATATTTGGATTTTTGTGCCATTTTATCTTAGACAGTGAGTGTCATCCTTATATAAATAAAATAATTAAAGAGGAGAAATTGTCTCACACTGAAGTTGAATCTGAATTTGATAAATTGTTAATATATAAAGAGGGTAAAAACCCCTTTGACATAGACTTAACTACTCATATTCATGCAGATAGTACTTTGTCAGAAGTTATATCACCTTTTTTTAATACGTCCACTTCTAAAATAACAAGGGCCCTTAGCTCCATGAAATTTTATAATTCTATTTTTAATACACCAAATAAGTTAAGTAGATTTATTATTTTTTCTGGACTTAAAATTGTAGCCCTTTATAACAAATTACATGGTATATTTTTTAACTTAAATGAAAACCCCAAATGCAAAAGCATATGTGTTAATATTGAATCTTTATATGATAACTCTATTAGTAAGGCTGCTTGTATGTTAGAGGACTTTTATTTATCTATTAAAAATAATTCTCCTTTTCCAGAAAGGTTAAATAGGAACTTTGAATAAGCATGAATAAATTTATATATAAATATTCTTGATTTTTTATTTTTTTCCTATATAATTAAGTTAACCATATATTTTTACAGGTTAACCTAAACAATAATTATTAAGGAGGATTATTATGAAACTTTCAACTAAAGAACTTATACTCTGTGCTCTTTTTGCTGCTATAATATCAATTTTAGCTCAAATTTCAATACCATTACCTTTTACAACAGTTCCACTTACTATGTTAATTTTTGCTGTAGCTGTAACAGGATTAATTCTAGGATCTAAATTAGGTGCTATTTCTGTTTTGATTTATTTATTACTAGGCGGAATAGGCTTGCCAGTATTTGCTCAATTTTCAGCTGGCTTAGGTGTTTTATTTGGACCAACAGGAGGATATTTATTAGGACTTCCTTTAATGGTTTATATAGTAGGTTTTGGCAAAGAGAAATCTTCATCACCTATAGTGATTTTTTTATCTCTAGTAATAGGATTAATTAGTGTTTATATAACAGGAACTTTAATGTTTTCAGCAATTACTGGAAATACAATTTACCAAAGCATACTATATTGTGTAGCTCCTTTCGCTTTTGTAGATTTAATAAAATTAGTATTGGCCTACACTATAGGCTTATCTGTTTCAAAAAGAGTCTCTTTTAATCCTACATTTTAATAGAAAATAATTTAATCAAAATTTACATATGATATGCTCCCTTTACAGTGACAGTTTTACTACTTCACCTGTCTACTATAAAAGGAGCATATCATTTTTTTATTATTTTTTAATATACTTATATTAAAGATTTATTTTAGAAGAGTAACACGATTAAAACCCTTATGCATATATTAAATAATAAGTTAATTAATACTAGGTTAAATATACAATATTTGAACATATAATTTGCAAATCTAAATAAAAAGTAATATGGAAAGGAGTTTGCTATGAAGAAAATAGATCCAAAGACTCTTGAAAAGTTCGCTAAAGAGAAAAATATTGATAAAAACAAAGTTGAAAAAATAGCTGAAGGTTATAAAGGAAAATCAGAGGATGAACTTATTGATGAACTTGTAAAAATCGGTAAAAACTTAAAGGGTAAAGATGAAGTAGTCTCTAAATTCAAAAACTTCTTAGATCCAAAACAGCAAGAGAAGCTTGACACTATAATGAATAAAATAACAGATGCAGAAGTACAAGAAAAAGTTAAGAAAAATACTAAAAAGACTAAGTCTATTAATAAAAATAATAATACCCAGGTTGAAGAAAGTACACCTACTACTAAGAAAAAGGTTAAAAAAGTTAAAAGAGTTAAAAAATCATCTAGAGATAGCTCCTCTAACAATTAAATTATCAATAAATAGAAAAATCCAACAATATTTATATTGTTGGATTTTTTATATTATTCCATTAGATTACTAGTTACATCATATATCCTTAAATTAAAGGATGGGTTTTCTATATTATTCTATTGCACCGTGTATCTTATCTAATATTTTATCTCTTATTTCTTTTCCTTGCTTTAACATTTCTGCACAACTGTCAGCATATTTTTTTGCAAGCTCTTTATTTTCTAAGCCCATAAGGTTAACTTTCACATTTAGTATGGCACCCTCAAGCCCTGTACAAAGCATCAATGTTCCCACACCAATGTCAGTAATGGCATTTTGGTTTCCATTGTCTACTAAAAATTCTAACTCTTTCATTGCATCTAATGACAATGAAGCTGTCTTATATGGAACTTTTATAGAGTATAATGTTGCATCAGCCATAGCCTGTTGTCTTTCTGTTATTTGTTTAAAAGTATCCTTTGGCATTTTTAAAGCTTTCATAAATTCATTGAAAGACTGAGTATCTTCATCTATAAGCTTACTCATTTCTTCTCTTATTTTTCCCAATTTATTAAACTTAACTTCAAATTCTTCTTTTACAGCCTGATCTAAAGCTTGGTATTTCTTTTTACCAAAGCTTAGATGAGCCATCATTCTAGAAAGACCAATACCTATATCAGAAGCAAGAGCAGCCACTGAACCACCACCTGGTGCTGGCGAATTTGAATCTACTTCATTTGTAAAGTTTGTAACTGTCATATCTATTAATTTCATATACATCCCCCTAAAAAATTTCCATGCTCGTACTTTTGGAAATGTTTTAATAAACTACATGCTTGTTTTTAACCACAAGCCTTCCTTCTTTATAAACCCTATCTATATGGTTTATTCCAAAGTGGTACATTAAATATTCCACATTTGGTGCATCAAATACAGCAATATCAGCTTTTTTACCTACTTCAATAGAACCTATTTCTGTTGCTCTATCTACACAGTGAGCTGCATTTATTGTTACTGCTGTTAATACTTCATTTGGCGTCATTTTTAAATTTAAGCATCCAAGCTGCATTACAAGTTGTAAGTTTTCACTTGGACAACTTCCTGGATTATAATCACTTGATAAGCTTATTGGAACATTTAAATCAATCATTTTTCTTCCATCTGCAGATGGTTTATTTAGATTAAATGATGTTCCTGGAAGAATATTTGCTATAACACCCTTCTCTGCCATGTCTTTTAGGCCTTGTTCACTGGCAGCCATTAAATGATCTGCTGATATGCACCCAAGCTTAGCAGCAAGTTCTGCTCCACCTATAGGAACAATTTCATCAGCATGAATCTTTAATTTATAGCCCATTTCCTTTGCTTTGCTAAGTATGTAGTCACTTTCCTCCACTGAAAATACTCCTTCTTCACAAAATACATCGCAAAATTCAGCTAAACCCAGTTCTTTAACTTTGGGCATAATCTCTTCCACCAATAATTTAATATATGCATCACTGTTTGACTTATATTCCACTGGTACTGCATGTGCTCCTAAAAATGTATGTACTAAATCTACAGGGTGATCTTTGTCTAATTTATGAGCCACTTGAAGTTGCTTAACTTCTGTTTCAAGTTCTAGACCATATCCACTCTTTTCTTCCACAGTAGTTACGCCAAACTCTAACATTCTATCTAAACTTTTTTTTGCTTTTTTATATAATTCATCAAAGGTAGCTTTCTTTGTAGAGTTTACTGTGCTTAGAATTCCTCCACCCTCTTGTAAAATCTGAATATAAGGTACACCATTTAGTTTTTTTGAAAATTCATTTTCTCTAGAACCTCCATAAACTAAATGAGTGTGAGAGTCAACAAGACCAGGAGTCACAAGCATTCCACTTGCATCATCTATTATAGTATTTTCTCCTACTAAGGCTTTATAATCTTCACCAGTTCCAACTTTGAAAATTTTACCTTCAACTACTGCAATATAAGCATTTTCCAATATTGTTAGCTCATTCATTTCCTTTCCTGTTTTAGGCAAGAATGAACCTTCCATAGTAACTAATTTTCCTATGTTTTTTATAATTAAATCCATTTTCATTTTGATCTACTCCCTTTAACTAGATTATAGTACTTTGTCTAAAGAGAAGTTTTCCAGACCTAAATAATAAGCTGCTGTATCTATTAAAGCTTCCATTGGGCAAAGTCCTACTATTTCACTTCCTGTAACATTTACACCATATCTTCGAGCTTCCATTTTTACAGCTTCAAAAGCTCTATATATGGCAGTTTTACTATAATCAGTTAAGTTCATAGTAACTTGAGTTATATTTCTTTCAGGAACTTCTACTGGTCCTGCTTTTATATATCTATATCCACCACTAGAGTGTCTTATAGTTTTTGCAATCTTACTTGCTATTTCTATATTTGGTGTATCTAGGTTTATATTATATGCTATAAGAGGTTTTCTAGCTCCTATTGCTATGGCACCAGCAGTTGGGTGTTTTTTGGCAGGTCCAAAGTCTGGCTCCCAAGCTGGATCTTTTAATTTTTCATCTAAACCTTCGTACTCTCCTTTTCTAACAACTGCTAAGTTTTCTCTTTCAGGTTTTGTTGCAGAAGCTTCATAAAGAAATACTGGTATATTGTAAGATTGTCCTACCATTTCACCTAATTCTTTTGAAAGAGCAACTGCATCCTCCATAGTCATTCCTTTTATAGGAATAAATGGACAAACATCACAAGCTCCAAATCTAGAGTGTTGTCCCTTATGATTGTTCATATCTATAACTTCTGATGCCACACCTATTGCTTCAAAAACTGCTTTTTTTACAGCTTGTGGCTCACCTATTACAGTAACTACTACTCTATTATAGTCTTTGTCTGCTTCATAGTTTAATAGTTTAACCCCTGGAACTCCTCTAAGTGGGTTTACTATTTTTTCTATTTTTTCTAAGTCTACACCTTCACTAAAATTTGGTACGCATTGTACTATTGCCATATTTTTTTCCTCCTATTTACGATAATTATTTTAGTTAATATTTTATATATTTATAAACAAAGTCTATACTTCTAGTAATAAACTGCATAGACTTTGTCTTATAAACCTAATTAATTTTAAGTAAGATTTATATCTTCAGTGGATAAAGCTTTTATTCAAATATTTTATCTCCAACTAAATCCTCAATCATTTCATCATCTGCTATAAATGGAAGTGTTAAATGGTCTTTTCCTTCACACATTTTATTGTATTCTATAACTGTAGTTATAGAGTTTTCATTTCTAGCCCAAGCACGTCTAGCAACACCACTCATAACATCCCAAGGCATAGAAGTTCTTAGTATATCATCAACTCTCTGAGATCCATCAAGAACCATACCAAAACCACCATTTATAGATTTTCCAATTCCTACTCCTCCACCATTGTGAAGAGCTACTAAACTCATTCCTCTAGCACAGTTTCCTGCAAAGCAGTGAGTAGCCATATCAGCCATTATATTACTTCCATCTTTTATGTTTGAAGTTTCTCTAAATGGTGAATCTGTCCCTGATACATCATGATGGTCTCTTCCCATCATAACTGGGCCTATTTCTCCACGTCTTACCATATCATTGAACTTAAGAGCAATGTTTGTTCTACCCATAGCATCTTGATATAATATTCTTGCTTGTGTTCCCACAACAAGATTGTTTTTAACTGCATCTCTTATCCATATCCAGTTATCTCTGTCTTGATATCTCCTTTGTGGATCTATACAGCTCATAGCTGCTTCATCAGTTTTAACTAAATCTTCATGCTTACCACTTAAACAAACCCATCTAAATGGACCATATCCATAATCAAATAATTGAGGACCTAAAATATCTTCAACATAAGATGGGAATATAAATCCGTCTTTTTCGTCTACACCATTTTTAGAAATTTCTTCGCATCCAGCATCATAAACTGCTTTCATAAAACTGTTACCATAATCAAAGAAGTAAACTCCCCTATCATGTAATATCTTAATTAATTCAAAGTGTTTTCTTAATGTTTCATCTACTAAATGAGCAAATTTCTGTGGATCATGGGCTAGTAATTCTGTTCTTTGTTCAAAAGTAATTCCAACAGGACAATAACCACCATCATAAACTGCATGACAAGAAGTTTGGTCTGACAATAAATCTATATGAATATTTTCATCTACTGCATATTCAAGCAGATCAACTATATTACCATGGAAAGCTATAGCGCAAGGTTCTTTTGCATCCATTTTTTCCTTAGCAAGTTTAAAAGCATCTTCTGGCGAATTACTTACTTCACTTACCCATCCTTGATCAAATCTAGTTTTTATTCTAGATATATCAACTTCTGCAATTATTCCAACACCACCTGCTATTTCTACAGCCTTACCTTGGGCACCACTCATTCCCCCAAGGCCTGAAGTAACAAATAATCTTCCTTTTAAATCTTCATTTTGTGGTATTCCAAGTTTTAATCTTCCTGCATTTAATACAGTTGAGTAAGTTCCATGAACTATCCCTTGTGGTCCTATGTACATCCATCCTCCTGCAGTCATTTGACCATAGTTTGCCACACCTATGGCAGTTGCTCTTTTCCAGTCATCTAAATTGTCGAACATACCTATCATAAGTGAGTTTGTAAGTATAACTCTAGGTGCATCTGGTTTAGATTTGAAAAGTCCTACAGGATGACCAGATTGTATAACTAAAGTTTGATCCTCTGTTAAAACTTCCAAGTATTTTTTTACAAGTTGATATTGCATCCAGTTTTGGAACACTTGACCTGTTTCACCATAAGTTACAAGTTCATAAGGATAAAGTGCCACATCAAAATCTAAATTGTTATCTATCATGACTTGAAAAGCTTTTCCCTCTGTACATCTCCCTTTATACTCATCTATTGGCTTTCCATAAATCCTTTCTTCTGGTCTAAATCTATAGCCATAAATTCTTCCATAAGTCATTAATTCATCTAAAAATTCTGGTGCTAAATCTTCATGATACTCTTCTGGTATATATCTTAAAGCATTTTTTAAAGCTAATTTTATATCAGCATTGCTTAGTTTTGCTTCTCTTCTTGGAGCTCTTCTTATTCCTTTTTCAAATGTGGGTATTTCTTTAGGTATGTCAGTTAATTTGATTGTCATAGCATTTTTAATATCTTCATTATTAAAATTCAAAGTCTTTTCCATTTCGATTTCCCCTTTAAAAGTTTATTTAATCAGAATAAATATATAATTTATTTTTTTATAAAACTATATATTTTCTGATAGCTGTCCCTTTGTTTCTATATCTTCAAATAACAATATTTCTTGTTCTAAAGCTTCTTCAACAGCTTCAACTATCAAGTTGTCTTTTATAAGGTCTTCACAAATATTTATATCTTTGTACATTATTCTATCTTTATCTATAAACGGAGTATGTTCCCTTACAATATTGTAAGCAGCTTCTGTTCCTAATCCTAATTTTTTCTTTCCTCTTAAGTCTATTGCTTGAACGCTTGTTAGTATTTCCATGGCAATAACTTTTCTCACATTATCCATAATATCTCTAGCTTTTCTAGCTGCTATTGTTCCCATAGAAACATGATCTTCTTGATTTGCAGAAGAAGGAATAGAGTCTACACTTGCTGGATGAGCTAGAACTTTATTTTCTGAAACAAGTGATGCTGCAGAATACTGAACTATCATAAATCCAGAGTTTAAACCACCATGATTAACTAAAAATGCTGGTAAACCATAACTTAAAGCTGGATTTACCATTTTTTCTAATCTTCTTTCTGCTATATTTGCCATTTCTGCCAAAGCAATTCCAAGGAAATCAAAGCTTAAAGCCATTGGTTGTCCATGAAAATTACCTCCAGAAATTATTTTTTGATCTTCTCCTGGGAATATTATTGGATTGTCTGTAACTGAGTTCATTTCTATTTCTAATTTATTTTTTACATATTCTAGGGCATCTTTGCTAGCTCCATGTATTTGTGGCGAACATCTTAGAGAATATGCATCTTGAGTTCTAAGTTGCCCTTGCTTAGTAACCATTTCACTACCTTCCACCATAGTTAACACATTTTTTGCAGTATTGAATTGTCCTTTGTGAGGTCTGACTAAATTAACTCTTTCATCCATGGCACAAGTTATACCATTTAATGCTTCCATTGTTAAACATAAAGATATATCAGCAGTTTTCATTAAATTTAGTGCATCATGAATAGTTATTGCACCAACTGCAGTCATACATTGAGTCCCGTTTATTAATGCTAAACCTTCTTTTGCACCTAAGTACTCAAGAGGTTTTATTCCTGCTTTTTCCATAGCATCTTTGGATTCCATTCTTTTACCTTTATAAATGGCTTCTCCAAGGCCTAACATAGTAAGTACCATATGAGATAGTGGGGCCAAATCTCCCGATGAGCCAAGTGATCCTTTTTCTGGAACTATTGGATGAACTCCTTTGTTTATCATAGAAGTTAATACTTCTAAAGTTTCACATCTTGCTCCCGAATATCCCTTAGATAAAGCATTTGCTCTAAGTAGCATCATAGCTCTTACGATTTCTTCACTTAAGGGGTTTCCCACACCACATGAATGAGACATTATAAGATTAGTTTGCAATTGTCTGCACTCATCTTTTGATATTGCCACATCAGAAAACTTACCAAATCCAGTAGTTATTCCATAAGATATTTGGCCTGCATCTACTATGTCGTCAACTATTTGTCTAGAAGTTTTCACTTTTTCTAGAGCCTCTTTACTTATTTCTACAGGAAAATTGTATCTAGCAACATTTACTAAATCATCTAATGTAAGACTATTGCCATCGATTATTATTTTTTTCATATAAACCTCCCCAAAACCTATAATTAAATCTTATTGTTTATACTACATACTAAAAATTGTTAAATAATATTTATTCTAAATATTCTACATTTTCCGAGAAGTCTCCTTCCATATGTTACCATAATGTTTTTATTTAAAATATAAATTAAAATATATAGGAAAATATGCTTCTATCATTTAGGTAATCCCCTTTTAAAAATGCACATTTTATTTTGTCAAATATATAATTAAAAGCTGAAATTTACATATAAAAAGGGTGTATCAAAAAAGATACACCCTTGGATTTTAATATTTAATTTCTATTTTTTTATTACAGATTCTCTCTCCATAATTTGATATGGTAATTCTATTTTCTTCTCTTCTACAGATTCACCATTTATTATTTTAATTAAAGCTCTTATTGAAACTGCCCCCATATCGAATAATGGTTGATAAACTGTTGTCAATTTTGGTCTATATATTTTTGCAAGTTTTGTATCGTTAAATCCTGCTACAGAAATATCTTCCGGAACGCTGTAACCTGAATCAAAGATGGCATTTATTGCCCCAACAGCTGCTTCATCACCTGTAACAAAAACTGCTGATGGTATTATTTTTTCATCTATAAGCTCTTTCATTGAGTTATATCCGCCCTCGTAATCAGTATTTCCATACTTAATTAGTTCATCTCTAACTGATATATTGTTATCTTTTAGAGCAGCTTCATAACCTGTTCTTCTTTCTATTTCTAGTATAGTATCTTCCTTACTAGTCATGATTAATGCTATTTCTTTGTGATTACTTTCTATTAAATACTTAGTCATGTCGTAAGTAGCTTTTTCGTTACTTGTACTTACACTATATATGTCATAATCTCTTGCTGTTTTACTTATGTACACTGCAGGAATACGACTTTCTTTCATAAAGTTTACATGATCTTCATCTAATATCCAAGATATCATAACTATACCTTCAACTTGCTTAGTTTTAAGTAGTCTTATACTATCTAGTTCTTGCTCTTTATCTGAATAAGTATTCACTAAAAGTATGTCGTAGTCATACATCTTAGCAACTGCTTCTATTCCGTTCAATATTTCATTAACAAAAGAGTCTGATACTTCCGGAACTATGACTCCTATTAATTTACTTTTTTTAGTAACTAAACTCCTAGCAAGAGGATTAGGTACATAACCTGTTTCTTTAATTACTTCTAAAACCCTTTGTTTAACTTCGTCCGTTACTGGTTTTGAATCATTTATAACTCTTGAAACTGTTGATATGGATACACCAGCCAGTTTCGCAACATCTTTTATCGTTACGTTATTATTCATTTCGTGCCTCCTATTATTACTATAAGTACGATTTCTTTGTCTAATCTCTTCATTTTAACATAACTTACGTATTTTATAAATACATATTACAATTTATTTCTATGCCAAAATGTAAAAAACTTTTTGTTAGAATTATCAACTTATACTTATTATTTACATTTAATTTATTAATATTTAAAATCTCATTAATTAAAGAGAATAATAAAACAAAAAATATAAAAAATACTACTAGGAGGAGAACATTATGAACAAAAAATTAATAATCTTAAAAACATCTACCTTTGTTTTTGTAGTATTTTTTGTAGTTATATTTAAACTAATATTTGGTGAAGAAAATACTTTAATTGGTGTTTCTACCATAACAGCCACACTAATGTTTTTAGACCAAGACTTAACATTGTCTCCTGTACGAAGCGCTATAAAGCTTATACTTATTAATTTATTGATTGGTATTAGTTCTTATTTAGTGATTTCCAATATGTATTTAGGAGTTCTACTTAACTTTTTTACCCTATTTATAGTTAGCTATAATTTTTGCTATAATTTTAGAAATCCACTATATTTACCATTTACATTACAATATATATTTTTATTATCAAATCCAGTAGATAGCAAGGGTTTTCTTGTTAGAATTCTTGCCTTAATTTTTGGAGCTTTAGTTATTGTACTTACACAAATTTTAGTCAACAATAATAAGTTATCAAAATCAGGAAATAAATTGCTAGAAAATGTATGTGATTCTATAGAAAATAAAATTGAATATAAAGAACAATATGATTTAGTTGATGATGGTATAGAAAAGGTAAATAAGTCTATAGATGCTTTTAGAACTATGGTTTATGACAAAAGAGAACATAACTATTATTTGACAGAAGAAGGACGACTAAAATTAAATTTATCAGTTGCACTTGAAAGTATACATACTATGATTCATGATATTGATTTAAACATTATAGATGAAGATATATTAAATACTTTAGAATTTTTAATAAAAGAAGTTAAAATGCTTCTTATTAATTCTGATGATAATATTAATGAAAATAATGTTTCCATTTACATGGAGAAACTATTAAAAATTTGTGAAGAAAAAAATACAAATGACTTGTTAAATTTACAATTGCTAGATAGTATGATTTTATTATCTGATACTATAGAATCTTTGGAACTGCTAGATAAAAAACAGTATAATCTTGTAAATAGATCTCATAAAATATCTGAACTTTTCTCAGATAGTAAAATAAAATTATTCCTTACAGATAGAAAATCCATAAGATTTTGCTATGCTATAAGAGTTGCTATTTGTATAAGTATTGGTTCATTTATTATACAGTATTTTGACTTATCAGAAGGTAGATGGATTTTATTTACTTTATTTTCTTTAATAAATCCTTTATATGAAGTGTCAAAATCTAAGACTAAAGATAGATTATTTGCTACATTAATTGGTGCCCTTATTATATTTGCATTGTTTACTATTTTCAAAGACCCAACAACAAGAATGTTAATAGTACTTATAGCTGGATATCTAAACGGATACGCTACTGAATATAAATATGCAACTATATTTGTCACAATTTCTGCCATAGGTTCAGCAGCTTTAGTTGGAAATGTGAAGGTTCTTACAATAAATAGAATTTTATTTGTTTTAGTTGGTACAGTAATTGCCCTATTAGCTAACAAATATATTTTCCCTTACAAAGTAAAAGACTCTATGATACAACTTAAAAATATGTATCATGAAACTATTATATGTATGCTTAAAGAAGTGAAAAATTTGATAGAGGGAAATAAGCAACCTACAACTATGAAAAATCTAATTATTTTAACTTCTTTAATAGATGCAAAAGCAAGAACCAATGAAAAAATGGCAAACTCGCCACATTATAGTCAAATAATTAGCGGAAGAAGATTTCTCACTACAAGTATTTATGAACTTTATATGTTAATATTAAGGGGCAAAATAAAGTTCCAAAACCAAAAGGAAATCTTAAATGATTTAAATGACCTAATTTATTGCTCTAATGAAGATGTTAGTACAAAAATCAATCATATTGAACAAGGAATAAGCATCTCTAAAGATATTAATACTAAGATAATATTAAGTAGTATTATGATTATATTAAGAGAGTTAAGCTATTTAAACGAATTAAATAAATCAATATAATAAAAAGAATCTTAAGCTATAAAAGCTTAAGATTTTTATTTGCCAATGACTAATCATTTGACTTTGTTACTCTTCTTGATTCAAATATACATAAAGCAATACATAGTAAGTATGGAATAATAGGAACTAAAAGATTCTTTCCAAAGCTAATATTTGTAAAACTTTCTATTATGGAAGGAATGTACATTAAAAATGGCATCATTAAATACCACGTATCTATTTTTTTTGATACAACAAAACATGCTATAAATAAAACACCAATCATTATACTTACTATTGATTTATTAATAACTATAGATTGTTCCATGTTTCTTCCTATTAGTCCTATAATAACCATGGTTACTATATTCATGAAAAATAATACAAATATTCCTATAGTAAATTTTTTATCCTTAAATGCAAATTTTCTAGCTAAAACCACCAATAAAACAGTCATAATTATATAGTCTAAGGGAGTTAATATCGCTTCCATAATGGACATAGTAACTATTCCGCTTTTTATTCCACTTAAAAATATCCACGTTCCAAAACCTAAAATAAGCATTAAGACTGTTTCTATTAATTCTTTTTTACTAAAAGATAGTTCCTCAGCCACAGATTTAGCATATTCTTCAGGTGAATTACCAAAAATATCTTCTACGCTTTTCCCTTCTTGCTCTCCAAGCATTAAATGCTCTTCTGCTTCAGCGATAAACTCCTTAATCTCATTTTCACTTTTCCCTGTACTTATTAAATACATATTTAAATTTAATATGAACTCTTCCCCTTCTTTAGATATTGTGTAATTATAGTTTTTGCTCATAAACTACTCCTCCTTATTTCCCTTCCAACAGTTTATTTACACTAGTAGATATGCCTTGCCATATTACCATAAAATCATCTAACTGCTCCCTACCTTTATCTGTTAAAGAGTAGTACTTTCTCTTTGGACCACTTTCTGATGATTTAGTAGTTGTTGTAACTAACCCCTCTTTTTTCATTCTTATTAATAATGGATATATACTTCCTTCACTAACCATATTGAATCCATATAACTCTAATTTTTGGGTCATTTCATATCCATATACTTCTTCTTCTGATATAACAGCAAGCAAACATCCTTCTAAAATGCCCTTTAACATTTGTGTTGAATTCATCTTATACCTCCTATGTTGTAGTACAAGATAGCGAGGTAACTTGTATTACAACCTACTATAATTATAATATACTCCACTCTATCTTGTTTTGCAATATAGTTGTAATAATTTTATTATTTTTTCCTTAATACTAAAAAAGTAGAAGATAATTATTTTATCTTCTACTTCATACTTGTCTAGTTTAATACAGTTTTATTATATTCTATTAAGTAGCTTTCTATTAAATCTTCTAATGCTTCTTTTGTGAAAATCTCTGCTGCTTCAACATGTTCTTCATTTACTGCTAAATTGATGTAAGATGAACACAATTCTGATACTGCATAGCCTAAAGCTTGTGTAAATCTCCTTGCAATAGAATTATTAATACCTATAGATATAATAGTAACGCCTCCAGGTATTAATCTTAATATTTTTCCAAGAAGCATTTTGTAAATAAATTTTTCTCTGTTCAATAAAATATTTTCACTTAAAATCTGCTCAGCATCTAAATTGTATTTATTAATTTCCCAAGTGTTTAATATTTTTAAGCACATTTCACTCTCTAAATCCATAAGTATTGAAGAATCTGACATAGATATTGGAGTAGATGCCTTTTTAGCCGCTAATTGTCCGTAGTGTATCAATATATTTTCTTTTATATATTCTTTTTTTGAAGTAAAATCTAGTTCTTTATTTGTATACTTTATTTTAATTTCCACCATTATTTCCCTCCATCTATAGAAAATTAACTTAACTTGAGACAGCTACAATTTATATAGCCAACGAGGCAATTTCGTTACTAATTCAGGCCACTACAATGCTCAAATAAGTTCTTTAGACATATTATTCTATAAATGTTTATAAATACCTTTATTTGTATAAGTTGTTTTATATCACTTGTTTTCTTCCTCACAAATCTCTTCTTTTGTTAAAATCTTTTTCCTAGATATGATCATATTGCACTCCTGGCAATAATAGCTTATACTTCCTCATCCATCTAAAACTTCTAGTTTCCTTTTACAATGTGGACAGTAATATTCTTTCATTATAAATAGATCTCCTTATTTTTCATTTATACTTTCATAACTTATTTTTTCTCAATATTATTACTATAATACAAAAATTATTATACCCTATTATATATTAATCTAAATCTGTATTTTCATATAAAAAAGACTCTGAAAACATGTTTTAATATGTTTCAAAGTCTTTTTTAACAAGTATTAATTTAATTCATGGCTACATTCTTTTACTATAATTTGGTATACATCTTGATATGGCTTATTGTGTTTTTTGCATAGTTCTATTACACTGTCATACTCTGGATAAATTCTTTTTCCTCTAGATATGTGACAGATTTTTACTGCTACTTCTCCTAGTGAGGTTTGAACTTTTTTAATTTCTCTTTTTAAAATACTTCTTTCCATTCTTTGTTTTCTAATTCCAATAGTTGTAGTTTCTTCAAAGATAATATCTTCTAATTTAGGTACATCTTCTTCTTTACAAACAACATTTAATTGATAAGCAGGACGATTTTTTTTCATAAATACTGGCATATAGTGAACATCTCTAGCTCCTGCTTTATATAAACGTTCCATTACATATCCTAAAGCTTCTCCTGAACAATCATCTATATTACTTTCTAACTTTACAATAAAATCCTTATATTCACTTTCATCTTCTATAAGCATGGCTCTTAATATACTTGGTCTTTCGTATGTTCTTTTACCTGCTCCTAAACCTATTTTTTTAATAGAAAATTCTTTTGGGAGCTTATCTTCAGTTTTAATAGCTGCCACAATAGCCGCACCTGTAGGTGTTACTAATTCTGCTTCTATATTTGTAAGACGAAGTTTTAGATTATTATTTGCTACAATTTTAGAAACTGCGGGCACTGGAACTGGTATTACCCCATGTTGGCAACGAATAAACCCACATCCTTCGTATAGTACTGGTACAACTACTTCTTCTATTTCTAAATTATCTAAACACACTGCAACAGCTATTATATCTACTATAGAATCCACTGCCCCAACCTCATGAAAATGTACTTCATCTATGCTAACTCCATGAGCTGCTGCTTCTGCTTCCCCTAATATATTAAAAATCTTCACTGCAATTTGTTTTGCATTATTTGTAATATCAGCTTTTTCAATAATAGAAATTACATCTGATAATCCACGATGTTCATGATGGTGATCATTGTGTTCATGAGAATGTTCCTCTTCATGACTATGATGATGATCTTGTTCATGTTCATGGTGATGGTCATGGTCATGACTGTGGTCATTCTCACCATAAAGGTAGTTCATATCATGATCATGGTTTTCATGTTTATCATCTAATATTACGTTAAAGTCGCAAGCATCTAATCCACTTTTTATTACTCTACTTATTTCTGTTTTAAAACCTTTAACTGGTAAACTTTTCAAAGCTTTATTTAAAACTTCTTCACTAGCCCCCAAATCCAATAAGGCTGCAACTGTCATATCTCCACTAATTCCACTGTAACATTCTAAATACAATTTATTACTCATTGTCTTCCCCCTAGTTTGTTAATCTATATTGCCATTTTATAATTTTTTTAGATTTTTTTCCACTTTTTTATTCATTAAATTTTAATTCATTGGCAATTTCTTTTAAATATGTTGTTATTGGAAGATGTTGTGGGCAAACATTTTCGCATTGTTTGCATTCTATACACTGTGATGCATCTCTATGTTTTTCCTTTAAGTTTTCATAGCACACCAGTGAAAAGTTAAGTTGTAATGATCCAAATCTTTTAAGATTATTATATATTGAAAAACATTCAGGTATTGCAACATTTTTAGGACAATTTTCTGTACAGTAATGACATGATGTACAAGGAATTGCTATACTTGACTTTATTATAGCACCTGCTTTTTCAATAATTTTTTTCTCCCTTTCACTCAATGGTTGAAATTCTTTCATATAACTTATATTATCTTGGAGTTGTTCTTTATTACTCATTCCACTTAATACAACCATTACATTATCAAGGGATGCTGCATATCTTATTGCCCAAGATGCTGTGGAAAGTTGACTATTCTCTTCCTTAAATAGTTTCTCTGCCTCTGGTGAAATATTAGCTAAAGAGCCTCCTTTAATTGGCTCCATAACAATTACAGGCTTATTGTGTTTTTTCGCCACTTCATAACATTTTCTTGATTGAACAATATCGTCTTCCCAATCTATATAGTTAATTTGTAATTGTACATATTCCATTTCTGGATGATTCCTAAGTATTTTATCAAGTACTTCAGCGCTATCATGAAAAGAGAAACCAATATGTTTAATTTTTCCTTCTGATTTTTTTTCTTTAATAAATTCAAAAGCACCCATTTCTTCTGATAATAAATATGTTTGGTCTCCTATTCCATGTAACCAGTAGTAATCAAAATATTCTACTCCACATTTTATCAACTGCTCATTAAATATTTTAGGAATCTGAGACTTTTCATTTATCATAAACATTGGTAATTTCTCTGTAATAGTATAAGCATTCCTTGGATATCTTTTTACTACTGCCTCCCTAAATGCTATTTCACTATTTCCATTATGATAAGGATATGCTGTATCAAAATAAGTAAATCCATTTTTCATATATTCATCTATCATAGAAGTAAATTTGACCATATCAATGCTTCCCTGGTCATCCTTATCAATAAGTGGCAAACGCATAAGACCAAATCCTAGTTTTTTAGTTTTCATTATACTACCTCCAATTGCTTATTTTTTATTATCCGTATTATAAATAGTATTCATTTAAGTTCTATACAATTCAAAATATGCCTTTAAAAATAAACATATGGAAAGAGCCTATATACTTAGTAGCTAGGCTCTTTAAATTATTGATTTTTTTCTCTTAATTCTTTTTCACTCATTATTAAACCTTTTTCATATAAATCAATTTTGTAATCTAAACGTTCTAAGGTTTTGTTCATTTCTTCTATTTTTTCAGCTAAAGCTCTACGTTGATCTATTAGTAATGCTTTTCTCTCATCAACAGTTGAATCCCCTTGCTGAAACATAGTAACATAATCTATTAAAACTTCTATTGGAAGTCCTGCTCCTCTCATACATTTTATAAACTCAACCCAGTTGCAATCTTCCTGAGTATAATCTCTTATACCACTTTTATTTCTATTTACTGTTGGTATTAGCCCCACTCTTTCGTAATATCTTAGTGTATCTGCTGATAATCCATATTTTTTACTTACTTCTGTAATTGTCATAAGCATGTTCCTTTCATATTCTTATAATTTACATATTTTATAATTTTTTTCATAACTTTAATTATTTATTTTATCACTTTATAAAATTTCACTATTTTAATTTTATGATAACCCTTGGAGTAGACTCCAAGTCAAGGTAAATTTATATAAAAATTAAAACCCGGCTAAATAGATTATTTATATTATCTACTTAGTCGGGTTTTTATAAAAAAATATATGATAATATATATCTACTTTTTACCAGATTCACCTATTAAAAATCCAATTGAACTACACATTAAATCTCTAATTTGAGATATAGTTTGCATATTTTCTAAATTATTAGTTAGCATTAAAATACTTAAAACAGATATACATATTATAGATATTCCCAGTGCTATAGTTATTTGAACTAGATTAATATCTTTATAACTGTAATATGGTTCTAGTTCGCATTGTGTATTTTCTTTTCCTAAATCTTCATCTAAGTTATCTAGTTCTTGTTCTAGCTTGTTTAGTTCACCTTTTATCTCTTCAATTTTTATTTTTTTCTCTTTTTTATTAAACTTAATATTAGAACTTAAGAGAAATCCAAATACGGAGGCTAAAGTTGATCTAAATACTACTTCCAAGGAATTTTTAACTCCATTACCTCCATCACTAAAAAAAGCAATTAATACTACCACTAAAAATAATACTATTCCCACCATAATTAGTGATTTAAAGGATATATTTAGTTCATCCCAATCATGTTTAAATTCTTTAATCAGGAGATTTTTTCTATTACAATTTTTATTTGACATAATATATCACCTTATTATTTAGTAGCCTAATTATATATACTACTAAATAGTAAATAATGTGACTAAATTTGTCGTATATATTTTTATTTATCCAGCTTGCCAACCACCTTTGCTTAAATAGCAAATCAAACTATAATTCTCTAACATATAGAAAAGAGTGTAAATTACTCTACACTCTATCAGTACTATACTAAATATTTATTTATTATTTTATCTAAATCTTCTCTATTATTTTTTATAAATTCTTCATATGTTGTTTTTGAATTATCCATTTCCAAAGCTAAATCATATAAGAACTTAGGAATATCTTCTTTTATTATATCTCCAACTTTTTTACCTAAAACTGCTCCATCTTTTCCATGTCTTCCATCCATATGAAGTTCAAATGCTTCTTTTGAAACATCATTAACTCTTTTTTTCTTACCAGCAAAACCAAGAGTTCCTATTTGGTGTGTTCCACATGAATTGTTACATCCAGAAATACGAATTGATGGTAATATATCTTTTTCTAAACCTTTTGATTTAAAATACTCTAATATTTCATTTAGTAAGTATTGACTATGACCAATACCTATTTGACATGTTGGTACACCTATACATGCTGTACTTTGAGCTAATAGAGTTTCTCCACCTAAGTTTTGAGTAGTTTTTATTAATTCTTTTGCTTCAATTCCATTTAAGTTTCTTATATATATACCTTCACTCATTGATAGTCTTATTTCAACATCTTCTACATTTTCTATATTGTGGATTATTGATTTTAGAGTATCTAATTTTAAGATTCCTCCAATTGGATGGAAGTAAACTGTATATAGTCCTTCTTGTTTTTGTTCTATTAATCTAGGATGAACTAAATCAGTTTTTATACCTTTTTTGTTGTATTCTTTTTTATTTACAATTAAATCTAAATTTTCTTTTTCCATAACCTGAGCTAAATGTTTTTTATAACACTCTATTAATGCTTCTTCACCCATTCTTGCTTGTATATATCTAGTACGAGCTTTATTTTTATTTGAGTAATCACCTTGTTCAATAAATAAGTTAGTCATAGCTTCTACATGATATAAAACTTCCTCTGGTTTTATTAACTCCCCAAATTCAGCTGATTTAAGAGGATTTTTTCCAAGTCCACCTGTTAAATAAACTTTAAAAAATTCTTTCTCATCCTTTTTAGTAGCTATAAATCCTAAATCTGCTATTTGAGCATTCCCTCTATCACTTTCACTACTTGAAAAAGATACTTTTAACTTTCTAGGTAATTTGTAAGTAGTTATTTTTTTCATAAAATGCTCGTTTACTGCTTTAGCATATTGGCTTACATCAAAAGCTTCTTCTTTATCAACTCCACTTAGGGGTGAAATAGAAACATTTCTTGGGAAGTTTCCTCCTCCACCTCTTGTATACATGTTGTGTTGAAGTGCTTCTTCCATTATATCGCAAACTTCGTCCATACTTAAGCCATGTAATTGAACAGCTTGACGTGTAGTAGTATGTACACTATCTAAATTTCTTTCACTGGCAAATTTATAAATTAATTTTAGTTGCTCAACGTTTAATATTCCAGATGGTATTCTAAGTCTTATCATGAACTCTTCTCCACCACGATGTGCATATACACCCATTCCACCTGAAGTACCCTTAAATTCTAGGGCAGATATTTCTTTTCTTTCAAATCTGTGACCCATTGATCTAAAATCAGCTATTTCAGCTAATAACTCTTTGTTTAAATTATTCATTGCGTTCACTCCCTTTTATAGTCCAGTTTACTTCAATTAGTAAATTATACCATAGCATACCCCCTATTTTCACATAAAAAAGGATATTTATACATCGTAAGTTCTTATGACTATTATAGGTTTTACCTATCATTAATTTTGTGTGAAAACAAAAAAATAATGATGATAATTAAAAATTATCATCATTATTTTTTATATTAATTCATCGTATAGATTTTTAACTGTTGGATAGATTTTTTTAAACTTATTATATCTATCTTCATATTTTTCCACTAATTCTTTTTCTGGTTCTATAGTCTCTGTTACTTTTACTAATTTATTAACTGCATCTTCAATACTTTCAAACTCATTACAAGCTACAGCTGCAAGTATGGCCCCACCTAACGCTGGACCTTCTTCACTTTCTATCATATCCACTTTTAAATTAAGTACGTTTGAAATAATCTTCTTCCATAATGGACTTTTTGCTCCACCACCACAGATTTTTGTTCTTTCTATATTTATACCTAGTGATTTTGCCACTTCTAACGACTCCTTAAGAGCAAAGGCAACACCTTCAAGAACTGCTTGAGTCATATCACTTCTAGAAGTATCCATGCTCATTCCTATAAATGTTCCTCTAGCATTTGGATTATTGTGAGGAGATCTTTCACCCATTAAATATGGTAAGAAGTAAACATTGTTTTCTCCCAGTTTAGTAATACCTTCTTGCTCCTTAGCATAATCCTTCGTATTTAAAATTTCTTCACTCCACCATTTATTACAAGAGGCTGCACTTAACATACATCCCATCAAATGATAATTGCCATCAGCATGATCAAAAGAATGTAGAGCATTATTTGAATCTACCCCAAAGTTTTTAGAAGATATAAATATAGTTCCTGATGTTCCAAGAGATATATTACATCTACCATCCCCCACAGTACCTGTACCTATGGCTGCTGCTGCATTGTCCCCAGCTCCTGCCACAATTTTTACTGTATTTGGTATTTCTAGCTCTTTAGCTATTTCATCAGTTACATTTCCCACAACTTCATAGCTTTCATAAACTTTTGCTAACTGCTCTTCTTTTATTCCACAAATGTCTATCATTTCTTTTGACCAACATCTATTTTTTACATCAAATATTAACATTCCTGAAGCATCTGACACATCTGTGCAATGAACACCACTTAATTTGTAAGCTATGTAATCCTTAGGTAACATTATCTTTTTAATTTTTGCAAAGTTTTGTGGCTCTTTATTTTTAATCCATAATATTTTAGGTGCAGTAAATCCTGTGAAAGATATGTTTGCTGTATATTTTGACAAAGTTTCTTTACCTATTACTTCATTTAAATAGTCACATTCTTCTTTTGTTCTTCCATCATTCCAAAGAAGAGCTGGCCTTATTACATCATCATTTTCATCTAAAATAACAAGTCCATGCATTTGGCCTCCAAAGCTAATTCCACCTACCTGGCTTTTATCTATATCTTTTATTAATTCTTTTAAGCCTGCCATAGTTTGTGCATACCAATCTTCTGGATTTTGTTCAGACCATCCTGGCCTTGGAAAATATAGTGGATATTCTTTTGATACAATATTGCATATTTTGCCACTACCATCCATTAAAAGTAATTTTACTGCTGAAGTTCCCAAATCTATACCTATATAATACATAAGCATCCCCCTGCACATTATTTTCTAAAGTTTTACATTCTAAATTTATATTACTTAATTTTCCCTAATTTCCTAATAAATAAAAAAGGTTGTAGTAAAGAAAGCAGAAGCCATATTTATTACAACCTTTAAAATACTTTACTATTTAGTTTCCATTATATATTGATTTAGTCTACTTTCCAATAATTCTTGTCTTCCTGAAACATTTGGAGTTACTCCATTTTCTAGAGCATAAGCTTCTAATTCTTTAAATCCAACTTTTCCATCTATTATATCTTTTCCTAAACCTTCTTTATAAGAAGCATATCTTCTTTCTTTGAAATCTTCAAACACTCTATCTTCTATTAGTCTAGCTGCAACTTTTAACCCTCTAGCAAAAGCATCCATACCTGCAATATAAGAATAGAATAAATCAGATTCTTCAAAAGAAGCTCTACGAACTTTGGAGTCAAAGTTTAATCCACCTTTGTCAAATCCTCCGTCTAATAGTATTTCATACATAGCTAATGTAGTATCATATATGTTTGTTGGGAATTGGTCTGTATCCCATCCTAACATTAAGTCTCCTTGGTTAGCATCAACACTTCCTAATACTCCATTTATTCTACATTGATTTAATTCGTGTTGGAATGTGTGCCCTGCAAGTGTAGCATGGTTAGCTTCTATATTTAATTTAAAGTCATTTTGTAAGTTATATTTTCTTAAGAATGCTAAAACTGTTGCAGTATCAAAATCATATTGATGTTTAGTTGGCTCTTTTGGCTTTGGTTCTATTAATAATTGTCCCTCAAATCCTATTTCTTTCTTATAATCTACTGCCATTTGTAAAAGTCTTGCTAAGTTATCAAGTTCTAATCCAGTATCAGTGTTTAGAAGTGTTTCATACCCTTCTCTTCCACCCCAGAATACATAATTAACTCCACCTAACTCCTTAGTTACATCCATAGCTTTTTTGATTTGAGCTGCTGCATAAGCAAATACTGTTGCATTGCAAGAAGTTCCAGCACCATGAACAAATTTATCATCACCAAATGCATTTGTAGTTCCCCATAAACATTTGATTCCAGTTCTTTTCATTTCTTCTTTTATTACTTCAACTATTTCATCAAGGTTAGCATTTGTCTCTGCTAAAGTTTTTCCTCTTGGAGCTACGTCCACGTCGTGGAAGCAGAAGAATGGTATTTGCATTTTTTCCATAAATTCAAAGGATGCATGTACCCTTTCTTTTGCTATTTCCATAACATCTTCTCTTTGATCCCAAGGTCTATGCATAGTTGCTCCACCGAATGGATCATTTCCCATATATGTTAATGTGTGCCAATAACTCATAGCAAATCTACAGTGTTCCTTCATTGTTTTACCCATCACCACTTCATCTGGATTATAGTATTTGAAAGCTAAAGGATTTTTGCTTGTTGGCCCTTCATAATTTACTTTTTCAATTCCTTTAAAATATGTTTTTGTTTCCACTATTGTACTCATAATTAACATTCCTCCATTTGTTTATTGATTGAACTAATTAAATAATATTTTTAAATATAATACTTATTTATAAGATATTGAAATTTTTTTTCTACTTTACTTGCTATTTTCTAATTTATCCTATATACCTTCTTTATGTGATAAAATAATATTAAACATTATATTTAGTAAAAGGAGATTAACATGGCTGCTGCAAGTCAAGAATTAATTAGAAATATTAATAACAATCTTATACTTGAGTCTATTTTAAACTATGGTCCCATATCTCGTGCAGATCTTTCTAAGAGGCTGAATTTAACTAAAGCCACTATTTCTGCAATTGTACAAGATTTGATTGATCATTCTTTAGTAATTGAAATTGGAAGTAAAGATACTCACGTAGGTCGTAAGCCTATACTTTTGTGCTTCAACCAAAAATGTGCTTATGCTATTTCCATAGATTTAAACGCAGAGTATATTGCTGTATGTCTTTCAGATTTAAAAGGTGAGAAAATTTACTCTTCTCATTATAAAAATAATTTAGATTCTGAAACACTTTTAGAAAAACTTAAAGCCATAATAAAACATATTATAACTTTAGTTCCTGATTCAAAATACGGTGTTGTTGGAATAACTGTTGGTATTCATGGTATTACCTTTAATAATGAAATTATATTTACACCTTATTACAATTTAACTGGACTAGATATAGCTTCTGATCTAAACAATACTTTTAATATTCCTGTGTATATAGAAAATGAAGCTAATCTATCTGTTATAGGTGAAAAAGCTTTCTTCAATGATTATTCCAATATAGTAAATATAAGTATACATACTGGAGTTGGTCTTGGTCTAATTATAGATAATAAACTTTATACAGGTTATAATGGTTTTGCCGGTGAGTTTGGTCATTCTATTGTGGTCCCAAACGGAAAACCTTGTCCATGTGGTAATAATGGTTGCTTAGAGCAATATGTATCTGAAACATCTCTTCTTCGACATTACTCTCAACTAAAAGGTTCAGAGATAAAAGATATTGATGTTCTAATTTCAGATTATTTATATGGAGATATAGAAGCTAATCAAGTTATTAAATCTTTTATTGATTATATGTCTATAGCTGTAAATAATATTTTAAATACTTTCAACCCTCATATTATTATCATAAACAGTGCTGTAACTACTTATCTTCCTAACATAATAGAAAAGATAAAAAATAGTATGAACAGCCGTATGTCTAAGTATATAAACATAGTTCCAACAACACTTCAAAATAATTCTATTTTATTAGGTGGCGTTTACATTATTAGTAAAAACTTCCTTAAAATTGATAACTTAGCTCTAAGTAGCAAATATGATTAATCATATTTGCTACTTAGATTCTTTTCTTTTCTTAGATATAACATCAAATGCTACTGCTGCAAGTAAAACTAAGCCTTTTACTGCTTTTTGCATATTTGCATCTATACCCATTATTGACATACCATTATTTAATACACCCATAAATATGGCACCTATTACTGCTCCTCCAACTGTTCCTGTTCCACCATAAGCTGATGCTCCACCTATAAAACAAGCTCCTATTGCATCTAATTCATAGTTCATACCTGCTGTAGGTGCAGAAGAGTTAAAACGAGCAACACACATTAATGCAGCCATTGCACTTAAAAATGCCATATTTACATAAGATTTAAATAATACTTTATTTGTATCTATACCACTTAATTTTGCAGCTTTTTCATTTCCACCAACTGCATATAAATATCTACCATTAACAGTTCTTGATGTGTAATATGAGTAAATAAGTACTACTGCTGCTAATAAGATTAGTATAGTTGGTATACCTTTATGATTTGCTAACTTGTATCCTGCAAATACTATTAATGCACAAATTACTACTAATTTAATTAAAAGTTGTGCCATACTTCCTGTACTATAACCATTTTTAACTCTATTTTTTCTACTTACAAGTTCAGTACATACCAAGACAACACAAACTACTATAGCCACTATCATACACATCATGTTGATCTGACCACCAAAAGGATCTGTTATATAACTATTAAATAAATTCAAATATTGTTCTGGGAATGGTGAAATAGTTAATCCACCTAATATCATTAAGGCTACACCTCTCCAAAGTAACATACCTGATAGTGTTACTATAAAAGCAGGTATTCTAACGTATGCAATCCAAAATCCTTGCCATATACCTATCAATATACCTACTGCTAAACATATTGCAATAGCTAAATATACGTTCATACCTTTAGTTACTATTAATGTTCCTGCCAATGCTCCAACTAAGGCTACTATAGAACCAACAGATAAGTCTATGTTACCGCCTGTTAGTATACACATTAACATCCCAACAGCAAGTATAACAACATAACCATTTTGAGATATTAAGTTTGTAACGTTTCTTGGTGCTAGAAGTGTTCCTCCCGTTTTAACTTGGAAAAACAACGTAACTATAACCAAAGCTATCAGCATAGTATTTTTTTTCATAAAAACTTTCAATTTGTCCATACTATTAAATTCTTTTGCTTTTTCCATAACTCTACGCTCCTTGACTTGATTTCAAAATACATGACATTATAATTTCTTGGTCTGCTTCTTCTTTGTTAAGCTCTCCCACAATTTTACCTTCATTCATAACATAAATACGATCGCTCATTCCTAGTATCTCTGGTAATTCAGACGAAATCATAATCACTGACTTTCCTGCTGCAACTAATTTATTGATTATACAGTAAATTTCGTATTTTGCTCCCACGTCTATACCACGAGTTGGTTCATCAAGTATTAGAATATCTGGCTCTGCAAACATCCACTTACTTAATAATACTTTTTGTTGATTTCCTCCACTAAGATTACCTACGTTTTGTTCTATAGTGGTGCACTTTGTTTTTAGCTTTTGTTTATATTCTTCAGCTACCTTAACCTCTTCATCTTTATTTATAACATTGTGATTACTAATTTTATCCATTCTAGCCATAGTTGTATTAACTCTAATAGGATTTGATAATATTAGTCCATTTCCTTTTCTATCTTCTGACACATATGCTAATTTGTTATAAATAGCATCTTTTACAGTATTTAACTTAACTTCTTTTCCATTAATAAAAATTTGTCCACTAATATTGGTTCCATAACTTTTTCCAAAAACACTCATTGCAAGTTCTGTTCTGCCAGCTCCCATAAGCCCTGATATTCCTACAACCTCACCTTTACGTACATTTATAGAAACATTATCTACTACTTTACGCCCAGAGAATTGTTCATGATGTACGTTCCAGTTTTTCACTTGAAAACAAACATCTCCAATTGGAATATTCTCTCTTACGGGGAATCTATTAGTTAAATCTCTACCAACCATTCCTTTAATTATTCTTTCTTCACTAAAATCATCCAATTTTTTATCCAAAGTTTCTATAGTGGATCCATCACGAATAATTGTTATCTTGTCGGCAACATAAGATATTTCATTCAATTTATGTGAGATTATTATGGAAGTCATTCCTTTTTTCTTGAATTCCAATAATAAATCTAGTAATTTTTGAGATTCTTGTTCATTTAATGATGCTGTTGGCTCATCTAATATAAGAAGTTTAACACTCTTTGATAAAGCTTTTGCTATTTCAACTAACTGTTGCTTTCCTACACCTATATCTTTTATTAAAGTTTGTGAAGATTCTTGAAGTCCTACAACTTCTAGTAATCCTTCTGCATCGGAATAAGTTTTATTCCAATCTATTGCCATTTTTTTGCCTTGTTCATTACCTAAAAATATGTTTTCACCTATACTCATATAAGGTACTAGCGCTAGTTCTTGATGTATAATTACTATACCTTTTTTCTCACTATCTTTTATTTCTTTAAAATTACAAACTTCACCTTTGTAAACTATATCTCCTGTATAACTACCATAAGGGTACACACCACTTAGTACATTCATTAGAGTCGATTTACCAGCTCCATTTTCTCCAACTAAAGCATGAATTTCTCCTTCCTCAACTTGAAGGTTTACATTATCTAAAGCTTTAACTCCAGGAAATTCCTTGGTAATATTCCTCATTTCTAATATTATTTCAGCCAATTACCTCTCCCCTTTAACTTAGAAGGGTAAATATAATCTCTTATATCTACCCTATTTTATTTGTCCTATAGTAATAAATTAAAAATTATCTGCTTTATGAATAATTTTTAATCCTAGCTTTATCTACAGCAAAGCCAATTCTATTTTAATTTATCTTCAGTGTAGTATCCTGAGTCTATTAATAACTCTTTATAGTTTTCTTTATCTGCAAATACTGGCTCACATAAGTAAGTTGGTACTACACCTTTTCCATTGTCATATGATTTTTCATCATTTACGTCTACTTTTTCACCTGACATTATTTGCCCAACCATTTTAACAACTTGAGTTGCTAATTTACGAGTATCTTTGAATACTGACATTGATTGAGTTCCCTTTAATATATTTTTAACAGAAGTTATATCACAGTCTTGTCCTGTTAACACAGGGAAGTTATCTTTTGTATATCCAGCAGCTTTTAAAGCATTTGTTACACCATTTGCAACAGAGTCATTAGAAGATAATACAACGTCTACTTTTTTATTTCCTGTGTAGTTTGCTGTTAATATGTTATCCATTCTCTTTTGAGCTTCTTCAGTTGACCAGTTTGGAGTAGCAACTTCTTCTAATTTTGTTTGTTTAGATTGAACAACTAATTTTCCCTCATCTATGTATTTTTGTAATACCTCCATAGCTCCACCAAAGAAGAAGCGGCAGTTATTATCATCAGAAGAACCAGTGAATAATTCTAAGTTAAAAGGTCCTTTTTCTTTATCTAATTTTAAAGTATCAACTATATACTGACCTTGTATTTGGCCAACTTTGTGGTTATCAAACGTAGCATAGTAAGATACTGCATCTGTATCCATTATTAAACGATCATATGCTATAACAGGGATTTCTTCATTTTTAGCTTCTTGTAAAACTGTGCTTAAAGAACCACCATCTATAGATGCTATAACTAAAAGTTTGCATCCACCAGTTATCATATTTTCAATTTGTGAAACTTGAGTAGCTATATCATTATTTGCATACTGTAAGTCTACCTCATATCCTGCTTCTTCTAATTCTTTTTTCATGTTTTCACCATCTTGGTTCCAACGTTGTAAATCTTTTGTAGGCATAGCGACACCTATTTTTCCACCTTCTTTTTTGTCTCCAGATCCTGAACCAGAACTAGAACATGCAGTTAGTGATAATACTAGCATCACACTCATTGATAATGCTAATATTTTCCCAAAAATTTTTTTCATCAGTGCTTTCCCCCTAAATTTTTTAATATTTTATAATAATAGGTTATTTTATTTGACTAATAACTAATTTAAAATATCTTTTCCTTATTAAAACAACCTATTTTATACTTATTTATTTGTTTATAAATTTATAAATAGTGGTACTTTTATACTTATCTCCTGCTTTTAAAATAGGAGATTTGAATTTTTCATTGTTAATTGAATCTGGGAAATATTGAGTTTCTAAACAAATGCCACATCTGTCTTCATATACTGTATTGTCCTTTCCTGTAGGGCCTCCAGAAATAAAGTTTCCTGCATAAAACTGTACTCCTTCACTATCTGAATATACTTCCATAGCAATATTTGTAGTTTCATCATAAAGTTCTGCTATTTTTTCTATTCCGTCTTCTTTCTTATCTATTACAAAGTTATGGTCATAGCCACCACAAAATAGTAGTTGATTGTAGTTTTCATTAATCTGTGAATTTATTTTTTTAGGAATTGTGAAATCCATTGGTGTCCCTTTTACAGACTTAATTTCACCTGTTGGTATGGCTTTACTATCTTTTACTGGTGTAAAGTATTTCGAATTTATCCATAGTTGTTGATTAGTTGCATCTTTGCTTTTATGTCCTGACAAATTGAAATAACTGTGATTAGTTAAATTTACAACAGTATCTTTGTCACTTACTACTTCGTAAGATAATTTCAATTCATTGTCTTCAGTTAGAGTATATCTAACTTTTACCTCTAAGTCACCTGGAAATCCTTGAGCTCTATCCGGGTTAAAATGAGTAAATTCAACATAATTTTCTCTTTCACTCATATAATAATTCCACACAACATTGTGAAATCCTTTTCCACCACTATGTAAATTATTGTTATTATCATTTTGTTCTAAGTTGTACTCTATATCATTTAAAATAAAGGATGCATTATTTATACGATTACAATTAGGTCCAATAGTTGAACCAAAAAATTTTGGATTTGAAATATAATTTTTTAGATCGTCGTATCCAAGAACCATGTCTATTTTTTCATTGTTCTTAGAAATAGTAAGACTTATTAATGTAGCTCCATAATTAGTAACTACAGCTTCCATATTATTACTATTTTTTAATTTAAATGTGAAAACGCTATCCCCAACATTAGTTGAGCCAAATTGCATTTTTTCTATATTCATATCATTCTCCCTTGAAATGGTTATTTTATAGATCTTATTATAAAATATTACTCCTTCTTATGATTTAGTTTATTGACTAAACTAATTGTTATATTTATATTGTAAAAACATTCTGATAGTTTGTCAAATACTTATGTAAAATATTATAAATTTTTTTGATGAATTTTGTAAAAATAAGTAACTATCTTATTTACATAGTATTAATTGTTTTTTTAATCTCATCATAATGAAAAAAGATGCTTTAGTAATAATTTCTACGAAAGCATCTCTCTCAATTTTTTATTTAATTTTTCTCTGCACTTTTTATAGCACTAAAAATATTATTATAGAATTTTACTTCTTTAGAACTATCTATATGCAATCCATCAGAAGTACTAATAAGATATCCTTTACTATCAACAAAATCTTTTGTAGCATTTATTATCTTAACATTTGATTTTGTTGAGCAAAAGTCTTTAAGTTCTTTATTATACTCATTAATAGCTTTGTTGTGACTTGTTGGGCTATTTTCTGTAAAATTTTTACCCACAGGAAATACTTTTTGCACATATATAGTTTTGTCTGGATATTTTGCAACAAGTTGATTTATAAGAGCTTTTGTATCTACTATATTTGTGGAAACAGTCACTCCATTTACCCCTATTAATAAAGATACACTATCAATACTATTTTTATCAGGCATTTCATCTACTTTGTCTAACCAATAGGATGGTCTACTTCCTCCTTGGGCATGAACATAAACCATTTCATTTTTACCTTTTATAGTTTTTTCCATTCTTGCAGTAAATGAATCCCCAACAAATAAAAAGTCATTTAAATTTTTTCTATTAGCTAAGTTAGAATTACTTAACTTTACATAGTTGCTGCTAACATAAGCATCTGAATCTTTATATCTAATTTTGTACCATCCATTTGATTGTTTTTTTATTATTTGAACTCTAGATCCTTTATATAGGCTTCCCAATTTAGTTGATGATGTAGAAGCACTCTTTCTCACATTTACAGATGTGGCGTTAATAGTTCCTCTACTAATAACTTTAATACTTGGAGTAAGTTTTATGTAACTTCCTTTTACATAAGCATAAGAGTTTTTATATTTGATTTTGTACCAATTTGTTGAAGTGGCTCTTACAATATTCACCTTTGTATCTTTTGGTAAATATCCTAAAACTTTTGAACTTGTTGAGCAACTTTCTCTTACTGTCAATTTTTTAGCATTATAAACTGTTCCTGTATTTAATACATTATCTACAGTTTTTGTATTGCTAAGTTTTATAAAACTTTTACCCACATATGCATAAGAGTTTTTGTATTTAATTTTGTACCAGCCATTATTAGTTTTCTCTACTATTTCCACCTTATCACCAGTACGAAGGCTACCTAAGTATTTTCCACTGGCTGAATTTTTACTTCTTACACTAACTCCATCTATAGTTGCTTTTCCTTTGTCAATTACTTTTACAGTAGATTTTTGTAGGGATGCAGTTGTGTTGCTTATTTCATTTGCATCAATTATTGTTCCACCCAAAAAACTACTTATCATAGTCCCTGCTAAAAAAGTAACTATGTACTTTTTAAATCTTTTATTTACCATTTTCATCCTCCGTATTACTAGGTTATAGGTATATATTACCTTTATTTCAAATAAATACAACCTGTTTCCTGAAATTAAATTACTTCAATAAAAAATTCGCTTCGCTCATGTCGCCAACGAGATGCCTTCGCTATCGCTTCAGGCAACTCCGTTGCTCAAAAATACATTTTTTACATTTCCTAAATGAGTTAATATAACTTAATTCCAGAGTTTATCAACAGCGTAAATTTAACTATAATTTCCTAAAATGTAAAAAACCTTCAATGAATGAACTTCATGAAGGCTTTTTTGTCTATTTTATTTTAGACATATTTTCCTTTACTACATTGCAAGAATGTTTGAACTCTTTTAGCTCTTCTTCTGTTAAATTAAGTTCGTATTTATCTTCCACTCCATTTTTTCCTATAACTACTGGAATACTGATGTATAATCCTTCTTCACCATAGTGACCTTCTAGTAATGTTGATGCTGTTGTTACAAATTTTTCATCATGATAAATTCCTTTTATAAATCTAGCTGCTGTGGATGCTATACCAAACTCTGTGCACTTCTTACCTTCATAAGTAAACCATCCACCCTTTATTGTTTTGTATGTTATATCTTTTTTATCTAAACTTCCGAAAGTTTCTGGTCTTTCTTTTTCCAATTCACTTAGTGGTTTTCCACCTAAATTTACAGCTGACCAAGGAATCATTTGAGAGTCTCCATGTTCCCCTAAAGAATATCCTATAATAGACTTATGATCTATTCCTGTACACTGAGCCATAACATTTCTAAATCTAGAGCTATCAAGACCTGTTCCTGTACCAAAGACTTGATTATGAGGAAGACCTGTAACCTTTTGTATATGATAAGCTATTATATCGCAAGGATTTGTAATATTTATTATTATGCCATTAAATCCAGCATTCATCACTTTATTAATATATGAATCAACCATATCCACACTTTGTTGAAGTTCATCTAGTCTGTCTCGAGACTCTGTAATTTTTCCCACACTATTTACTATTATGTCGCAGTCTGCTAAATCTTCATATTCTCCTGCAATTACATTTATTCTATGTGGTAGATATGTTGTAGCATCTAGTAAATCATGTCTTTCACTAATAGCTTTTTGTTTATTACTATCCACTAAAACAAGTTCATCTACTAGTCCTTGAGTTACTAGTGAAAAAGCCACATGAGCTCCAACATGGCCAACGCCAATTATCCCAACTTTTCTTAATTTTATTTCCATTTGTATTATCCCCCTTTGTAGAATGTAAATTTTTACAATATCTAAAATATTTAAGTTAATAGTAGCACAATTGTATACAGTATGGTTTTTGATTATTAAATTTATTTTCCATAATACCATGTCAATTTACATATTTATACATATTATATTGTAGGGTTTTATATCCAAATTTAAATGCAAAGGAGGTTTTTATCATTACTTTGTCAGATTTATTAAACAAAATAAAAAATTTCTTTATAAAACCAAAAGTCTCTTCTAATGATGTTGATAATATTAAGTTAAATATTTTGTCTAATGGAATCGTCGAATCTCCACCTGTAAGTTTTCAACTTATTTTTAAAGTGTATAAAGATAAATTAGATTCATCTATTGTTAAAGCAAAAAGTCTACGACTTAATCTTAATAGTATATATCTTGATGATTATTATTTAGGAGTATCAAGAGAAAAGGAGTTTGTTCCAGTTGACAATCCTTGCGGTGCTGATTTACCTCAAATAACTGGTTACTACTTTTGGGATAAGAAGTATGTTTCCACGGGAGTTTATTTTAATGCAGCTCTTTTAAATGATGTGGATTTTCAAAGCGCCAATCCAGTAATAGAAGTATATGATTTTACTGAAGGCGGCTTTTCTATACTACCTTTTGAATATTGCTCAACTCAAGTACCAAATCCTACAAAGTACGATTTTTTAGTTGATATAAAGTCTGCAACTACATTATTAAATCCTATAGAGTCTGAAGAGGATGTGGATTATTATTTATACACAGCTGATTTAGAAGGAAAGATATATTTAGCACCTTTAATTGAAATAACTTGGGATTCCTATACATTACAACAGTTAAATGAAGCACTTGGAAAAGATGTTTCTAATACTATGTTTTCTCATAAGGGATTAGCTTCTATTAATTCCTTAGAATACAATGATATAGCTAATCTTAGTTTAAACTTAGATAACTTCAAATATTTTACTAATTTATCAAAACTAACTATAAATAGCTGTGATTTAGATAATATCCCAGATGATATAGCTAATTTAAGCAATTTACAAGAAATTGTTCTTAATAACAATCATATATCTAATTTATCTATATTTAAAAACAGAAATTTATCTGTAACAGCTTTGGGTCAACAGATTGATTTATCACCTATATCGGGATATACATTGAGTTTAGATTTCTTGCGTGATGCAAATAACAACATTCCAGAAATAAATTTTATTGATTGGAATGGCAAGCGTATAGGAGATTCTATTGTATGGGGTTGGGATTCTCCTCCTCCTCTAGTTGGTACTATATTAGGCTTTTCCTTTTCAAGTAATTCTAGCTTATGTAAATTCTCTGGATTTGTTATTTCCGAGTTTGGCTAATTAATTTTAAAGGTCATATCATTTTTGATATGACCTTTTGATTTGTTATTTTATCTATTTTCTACTATAAAATTATACTCTAGAGTATTTTTTATTCCTAGGCTTATCCACTTATTATCTCTGTATTCTTCTTTTTCTAAAGTAACATAAATCATATATTTACCATTTCTGTTTACATAGATATCCTCAGAATAACCATCTGCAAATTCAGTAGTTACATTATTACATTGATAACAGAAATACATATCTTCTTTGTATTCCTCACACTCAAATACACCTTTTCCACTTTCTCTCATCACGCTATAACTAAATGGTTGCCATCTTATATCTCCTTCAATAGGGTCATCATTATCCATTCCAGCTCCATATACAGTAAAAGTAATTTTGATTTTTCTAGGAACTTCATCAAAATCATAAGTTATAGTTACTGTTGTTTCATTTATATCTGGCTTTACTGGCTCATCATCATTATATTCTACAACAATTGACTTACCTTCCTTATCAAAATCAATGTTTTTTCTTAGCTCTTCTTCTTCATTTAATAATAATTTGCTACTACTAAAAGTAGTTAGATCATCTCTATCAATTACTCTACTTTCAATAACATTTTCATTTTCGTCTAGCAATTTTGCTAATATGCGTCCATTTAGTTTTTTCAATGAATTATTTTTTACACCAATATCTCCTTGTGAATGATTATTTAATATCTTATGGTCTATTGATATATTCAGTCTTTGTGCATTTTTATTTAATAAGCTTTCAAATACACAATAAGAAGTATTGTTATTTAAGTTAATTTCAGGAAGTACATATTCTTTATTATCTATTGTTTCTTTGATCTCAGCTTTTATATTAATTTGTAAATTCCCATCAGGTATTTCTACATCTTGACCTAAATGATCTTTAATATTAAAATCAAATACTGTTGTATAGTAACCATTATCTATTGCTTTTAAGTCTTCCATATTGTTTATAATTAATTGATTTTGTAGCGGCGTATTTTCATCATTCTTTCTAAATTTAATATAAGTCATAGGTTTTGTAAATTCACTATCTTCATATACTCCAAGAACTACACTTCTATTTGCTTTAGCTAGATTACAATCAGAGCCATTGTATAAAGTAACTCTAACACTTCTTATACCATTTTCTTCACTTATAATTTCTGTTTTTGATATGCCCACATCAGGATAGTCCAAATACAATGTTTCATATTCTGTTATTGTTTCATCATTTATAGTTTTTCCAGTTATTGTTATTGGAATATTACTTATTTCTTCTCCTATTTCATATACAAGTGATAGTTCAATCTTTTCGTTAGGATTTAGAAGTAGGTTTTCAAAATCATAGGATTTTTCATTTAACTCAATTGTAATTTTAGTAATAATGTCCATACCTTCATTTTCCAATGTTAATAAAACTAAAATAGGCATATTAACTTTCACTGTAGTAAAATCAACGTACATATTTTCCACATTTATTGAGTTTTCGAGATTAGAACTTAGCATATATAAATTTGATACAAAGGTGCTTACATAAACTAATCCCTGTTCAGTAATGACTTCTTTATAAGTTGAAGGATCTTGTAAGTTTATCTTAGAATAATTATTTCCCAGCAATACACCATTTATTTTAAAGCTATTGGAAGGATCCATATAGCAGTCAAACGCATCTACTAATGTTCTATCATCCATTACTCCAACTTCCATAGGTGCTGAAATACTTATTCTTTCATTTATATCCTCCATAAATTTTAGTACTTTTAAAACATCTTTATCTGTATTTTGTTTTCCTGCTTCATCTATGCTTAAATACGCTTCAGTCCACATTAATGCTAAGTTTTCCAAATTATTTTCTTGCTTATTTACTTTAACAAATTCAAAGTTTTCACTAATTTCTACCTTATCTTCTCCTGCTTTTTCACTTATTGCTTCTATGGCACTAACATCCATATTTCCTTCTCTATCAATAAATGATACTTTTATATCATTTAATATATTTTCTTCGCTTTCTTTTACAGTATGATAAGCTATTACAAATTTTTCTATTTCCACTCTTCCTTCTAGTATGGTAACTGTAGATACTTTTGGGTTATCGTTTAAATATTCATCATTTGTAAGTCTTACTGTTTTGATTATTTCATTATTTGGACTTATAATTGAGTAGAATATTTCATGTTCACTTGATAGATTGTTGTTGCTTAAATCAAGTACATAAGCTACTAAACAAGTACCATCTTTTAGCATTGCCACATCCATACCTTTTACTGTACCATTTGAACCATTGTATAAGTTATGTGTTTCGTTTATTTCTAAATTATCTTTATTTATTCTAACAAAATCTATATTGTCCTTTGTAGTAAAATCTAAAGGATTTGTATCATTATTACAATAAACATTACGCCAAGCAAGTAGTAGGGAATCTCCATTAGTTGTTATAACTGGAGCCAAGTCTGGTGTAGTATCTTCTGTTACTCTAATAGAGTGCCATAAACTATTTTTATAAATACTAAGCATTATTTCACTACTATTTAGCATAGCCAGTTGATCATAGTCTGATAGTTCACTACCTTCAGTAAGGTTAACTTGTTCTCTCAGTCTTATCCATGTGGCTACAGCAAAATCTTTATTGCCGTCTATCTTAGGGTTAGAATCTCCAAATCCATCAAATATAACTTGTGTATTACTTGTAGACGGTGGTATTGCAATTCCTGGGTCAAATTTCCCTTCTTCATTTCTAATACTATAACAAAGTCTTGTATCACTGATATTTGTACTATTTCTGTCACTTAAATATATTAAAATTGAACCGTCATTTGATAATCTAGGATTTGATCCTGGATAAGCATTTTGTTGAAGTATTGATATATTATTATTTGATAATAAAGCAAAGTCACTTGAACTTGCCCAAAATCTTTCGTAATTTTCAAGATAACTTCTTCTTTCAATAAGGCGTTTTGAACTTACTTCTTGTAAACTAAGGTCTTTATTTTCAAAATCATTGTTGGCTAACACATTTGAGTTTTCATTCCAGTAATCATCAATTTTATCCCAATCATTAAAAGCAAAGTTCTTACCCCAAGATTTGGATGCCAATACTTTTTCATAACTTATAAATAAAATTGTTACTGCAAATTCTATTCCTATTGTTCCAAGTAATCCTAAATATTGACCATTTAGCTCTCTAAGGCTAGTGTCATTTAAATAATTTCTAGATAAAAATGCTGTTTCAAAACTTACATCAACTTGACCAAATATACCTATTCTTAAAGCTATAACAGAATAGTCAAAACCTATTCCTACAAAAGCTCTAATATATACATTTGCATTTATTCTAGTTAAATAGTCATTTGCTTTCTTTGATGGGTAATTTCCTGCCCACGGATATGCTGGTAACTGGCTACGTCTAACTGCCACATTAAAGTTTGCTCCTATTCCTCCACCAAACTTAATATATGCAGTAACTGGTATAGGTCCAACTTGAGTATTATAAGTCCATTTGTATTCCATACTGGCTGTAGCGCTAAATCCTCCACTTAATAAACAAAAATCCCATTCAGTAATGTCATAATCAAAGTCAATTTCTCCTAAGAAATATCCTCCAAGACCTACAGAAAAATCAGTTTGAGAGCTAGTCTTTTTAGTACTATTAAGATTATTATTTAGTGTGTCTTGTTGTTCCTTCATATAAGTTCCTTTTGCCATGGATACTAAGTCGCCTATTTCAGGCACAACTCCCAGACCTCTGCCTTCTAGTTCATCTAAGACAACAATACTTAGGTTGTCTGGTATATTTAATCCTGCATCTGTATTTCCTGCCCATATAAATACTCTATATATGGAAGGATCTTGTGTTGATGATATGGCCATTTTGAAAAATTGACCTTGCATTCCTATAGCAGAAATTATATCTAATCCTACTTGAATTAATTTATCTCCCATGTCTTTTTTTGTTCCACTAATAGATGTGGTTTCTTTTAATTTATCAAGTTGTGAAGTAACTTCACTAGACTGTTCAACAGCTTCAATTCCACACATATTTACTAATTGTACTGGGTTAATTAATGACTTAGTGATTAGATTATTTTTGTCATACAAATCAAATTGAATAGTTGTTTTTTTCAGCCTATCAATCCATATGGCGTCTTCAGATAAGCTCACTGTATTTCTTATTAAAATAAACTTAGAGAATGGATATTTTATCACATTGCTACTTTGCACAATTTGAGAGTTTTTATTTTTATCTTTACATAGAAGTTTGTAAGTTGCTGCCTCATCAATATTTGTTCCCCACATCATCACATCTGTATTTAAATTTATTTGTAAATGTTTATCGCTTGGTCCCACCTTTGTTATATCATCAGTTAACATACGTGATATATTGCTATCTGGGTATAAGATACTTTGATTAACAATAAATGGATTATTTGTTTTATTGTCTTTTATTTTTCTTAAATTAACTATTCCTTCACCAAATCTTGCTATGTTATCAAGACTTTCATTACCATCTAGGTATATAATTGTTGGATAATAAGCTGAGTTTGATGGATATATTTCTAATATAAATTTAAGTTTGTCTGATGGTATCAATTCTACATACTCATCTTCTCCCAAATCTTTTGACCAAAATTGTGTGGAGTCTAAGTTAAGTCTTATATGACCATTGTTATCTACTTGAACTTCTATTCCTACTTTTCCATCCTTATTGTTAATAAGTGCATTTTGGCAATAGCCACCGTTTTTGTATACTCCACCATAAATTTTCACTTTTTCATTATAAGGAGAACCATCATCCTTTTTCATATTAATATCTATAGCTGCTACTTTACGTAAATTAAAATAGTTTATAGGATACAGTGCATTTATGGTTACGTCTTTTTCTCCAGATAATAAACTTATTTTTAATATGGTTCCAAGATAAATCTCATTACTATATTCACTCTTAACATATATATCTGAGTTAATGCTATTTGGCTCATATAAAGCTAACATTCCTTCTTCATTACTTGTAACACTTCTTTTATTATTTTTACTGTCTGTATAATTTAGAGTTGTTTTGCACTTTGGATTAAATTTAAATAAATAAAATTTATCTTTTAGACTTGAAATATTAATTTCTACTTCATCTAATCTATTTGTTTGAGCATGAGTTGCAGTAACTATTACTTTTCCGTCTTGTAATCCAGAAAGTAAAAATTGTTTACTTGGTGTGAAATATTTGTATATTGTTTTATCTATATCTTGATAATTAACCCCATTAAAATAATTAATAGTTAATTTGTTGTGATCAGAAGTACTCCAACTTAGTAAATCATCGTATTCATTAAAAGTTGATGATTTTATATTTGCATTTGCTTTTAAATTCAATTCTTTTCTAAGTTTTTCAATATCATCTGAATTCAATTTGTGTAAGTCTAGGTTACTAATATAATCGTAATTATTCATATCATAAGTTTTTTTATCTTCATTATTTATAAGTATTTTCATACTGCTTGCTGAGTAGACATTAATTATTCTTGAATCAAAACTGTATTCTTTATTTCCAAGATTTTTACCTTTTATAGAAATAGTATACATATCTTTTGGAGTATGCTCATCTACATTTGTGATTTCCAAATTATAGCTTCCAGTATATTTGTTATTTGGTTGTTTTGTCATGTCCCCAAATTCTTTTATACTATCTAATAACACGCCTCCATTTTTATCAACCTTAAACAGTACCTCTGCTCCATTTACTTCATCAATATTTTCTATTTCCCAAGTAATATTTAACATGGTTTTCTTACTTGGTTCATCACTATTATCAATATAAGTTGTTTTGTCTCCACAATTTAGATCAAATTTAATTTGTTTAGCTATAACTGTTATATATGCAATATCTGATAATATTTCAGTTTTATCATAAGGGTTTATTGATTTGATAAGAATTGTGTATTTTGGTGTGTTTTCTTTTGAAGGTCCTAAAGTAAGCAAATTGGATGGAATTATATACTTATTTTTATCAGGTGAATTTGAATTTCTTGTAAATTCTATTTCGTGCAATGGTTGTTCATTTTCTAAGGCTTCCATTGTATAGTTTCCTGCATATATATTTAAATTAAATTGAATATCTCTGTCTTTAAAAGATTCTGTTAAATTTTGAATATATCTTATTGTTGCATCACTGCCATCTATTATTTCCACCTTTGAAAAAGATGTAGGTATAATAAGAGTTGGATCATCTTTGTGTATTATTTCTATTATATTAGAATATACGCTTATATTTTTATCAGGTTCAACTTCGCCATTTGTTGCCGTAAGTTTTACTTTTATATTTCCTGCAGAAATAGGTTCTATTTCATTATTTACTATTGTGGCATTACCTTTGTTATCCACACTGACAATACTCCAGTCAAAATCTCCTGCACTGGCAAAAGTAGCATCTCCATCATACTTGTAATCTACTTTTACCCATTCATTATTGTTATCGTAAATTACATTTTCTTCTCCTGATGGCCAGTATTTTTCATTTTCTGGTCCATTGTTAGGGATAATTAATGTTAGATCTGTTTCTTCTACAAATTCTATTGGATTAACTAAAAAATCAAATGTTTTTCCATATAGCGGTGCATAATCACTTTCTACATTAGTTCCGTGTTCACTATATCTATCTCTCACATATAGCTGAACACCATATTTATGATCTGAAATTCCTGTGTTTACCTTCATTTCACAGCTACCAGATAAATAATAGTTGTTTTCAGAGTCTTTCTCATAAACTAATTTTACATTATCTACTACAGTTTCATTATTTTCTTTGTCAATTATAGTGGCATATACAGATAATGACGTTTTATCTATAAGATTTTGATTAACATCTTTATCAGGCATATCGTTATCATAATGCAGATTATAATTAATATCTCCATTTATTAAGTTTACATTTATATTTACTTTGTTTTTGTAATTATCAAAATCAATTTGATGATCTACTTGCAAATCTTGAATAGCATCATACATTCTTAAAGGAACTAAGGTACATGGCATGATTTTATTTATTTCTTTACTACCATATATATATTGACCATCACATTCAATTTTTTCTATTTTAAGCTGAGTTGAACTATTATTTTTTACTGGATAATAAAACATTAATGTATAATTATTGTCAGAAGTATATGATAGTTTTTGATTATTTACTGTAAGAGTAATAGTTGAGTACTGTAAATTCAAAAACTCCTTGAATTTAACTATAATTGGCACTGAATCATTGCAAAAATATGCTCCATTATGGACTATTACTTTGTCAAATATATCAGCAACATCCACTCTTGGTGTATAAGTTAACTGGGTATTTACGTCCATTCCAGGATTATCATTCATTATTTGGTTAATATCTATAACGCCATGGTTTTCGTTTATTGTTCCTTTAAGTGTAAATTTAAGATCTTCTAAGTTTGACATTGGTACATTATTATTTATATAATACAAACCACCTGTCCTTACTCCTCCATAGTAGCCTGTTGGCATCCAGTACTGTTCATTAGATATATTTACAGCTTCATAATCTTTTCCTATTTCTTTATGCTCTACATATTCCCTATAAGTTATTTTAAATCCATTGTTATCTCTAATATAATATTTAACTGCAAAATTAGTTGATGTATATTCCCAAAGTATATTCTTACTTATTAAATATTTAAGTAAATCTAAATTTTCATGAAATCCAATGGAAATATTATTTGATGATACATTGAAACATTCACTTTTCCTATAGCTCTTTTTAAGTAACATAGGCCAAGATGTGTGCAATCTACTATATATTTGAAACTTATAAAAATTATCTATCTTTATATTATTACTTGCAAAATAGTCTCCGATTATATTACAATTTATAGGGTTTATGGCTTGCATCTTTATAAATCCATATCCTGAAAAATCCATTTTGTCTATTCTTTCTTTTTGCTCAGGAAAAGTCCAACTATTTCCATCTTTAGCAAACGTAAAAACACATGTTAATCTTTTTGTAGAATTTGTAGTAACAGTTCCCTTTGGAAAAGTTATTGTTTTTTCTATTTTGTCAGTAATTGCTGCTGGATTAAATCTACTTATCTCTACATTATCCAGATATAAAATACACTCATAACCTATTAAATTCCCAGTAAAAAAAGTTTCTATGCCCTTTGTAATAGTTAGGGTAAAATAAGCATCTTCTTTTAACTCATATGGATTGTTTGAATTAGCATCCATATTAATAAGAGTTATATATATATTAGTATTATTAAACTCTATATCATTACCAATTAAAATACCTGGATTAGTGTTTATAGGTGTCTGGGACATCCTAATCACTTCCTTTACATTTTTCGGCCATAATCGACCTATTATATTCTATGATTTAGACTATAATAAGTGATTGTATATCATATTAATTAATCTTGTAACCTATATCCCACTTTGTATACAGTTTTTATATATTCTTTTAACTTTAACTTATCTCTTAACCTTTGTACGTGTATATCAACAGTTCTTGTTTCTCCAAAATATTCAAATCCCCATACTTTATCTAATAATTGTTCTCTAGATAAAGCAATATTCTTATTTTGTATAAATGTTATTAACAATTCATATTCTTTCAATGTTAAGTCTATAATTTCTCCATCTTTTTTTACTACTCTTTTGTCTTCATCTATACTTATATTTTGGAAGTTAGTTATACTGTCTTTTTTTTGGTATCGTCTAGATACTGCTTCAATTCTAGCTATTAGTTCAATATTCTCAAAAGGCTTTACTATATAGTCATCTGCTCCTAACCTTAGACCTTTTACCCTATCGTAAACTGAATCTTTGGCAGTGATGAATATTACAGGGATTTCCTTTGTTTTAATAAATTTTATTAATTCAAATCCATCTATCTTGGGTACCATAACATCTAGAAGTGCTAAATGTATATCCTTATTATCAAATATATATTTTCCCTCTTCCCCATCACACGCTGTGTAAACATTGTACCCAACCATACTTAGATTAATTTCTATTAAGTCTCTTATGGCATCTTCATCCTCAACCACTAGTATATTCATATATCCTCCTAATACATATAAAATGAATTTATTTTTTTGCTATTTATATTTATACTTATATTACATTTTTCATGCTTTTCATCTTTTTCGAATAATTTAACTACTATGGTATCTACGTTGTAGTCCATTTTTTTTATATAATCTTCTAAGTTAATATTTAATACTTTACATAAGGGTTTTATAATATTTTCAATTTCTACATCACTCATATTAACATTTTTCTTATATTTATCTACGTTTTGGGTATCAAACGCTTCTTTACTACTATTATTATAAATAATATTATAAATAATTTCCCTTACATCTCCACCTTCTATATCTATACAAATATAATAATCGTTTATTATTTGTTTATCTTGTTCTTGGATAAAACCTATTTGCCATGCAAAACTATCTGATAACTTTACTATTTTTATATATTCATTTAGTAACTGTCTATCTACATCTACACCAAGTCCATTTTTTAATATGTCGAAAGCTTTGTCAAGAGCTTCTTCTCTATCTATATAAGTTTCTTTATTTTCTTTTATATCATCCTTCTCATAATCTTCAAATATATTTTCACTATATATTGTATCTTCTTTATAACTTAATTTGCTACAACCACTTGAAGTAATTAATATTCCTATAATTGCTCCTATATACAAAATCTTCTTTTTAACTTGTTTCATTAGAATCACTCTCCAAGTTTATTACTAGTTTAACATTAGTTCCTACATTCAATTCACTTGTGATTTCAAATTTTATATTGTAGGTATTACAAACTTCTTTACATATTGACAAGCCAAGCCCCAATCCATTATCCTTTCTACTTCTAGATTTATCTACTACATAAAAGGGTTCCATTATCTTACTTAAATCTTCTTTTGAAATACCCTTTCCATTATCTTCAATAGATATACTATAGCTACCTTTACTTTCTAGTTTACTTTTTACCTTTATATTTCCATTTGTAGCACATGCTTTTACACTATTTTCAAGTATATTTCTTATTAAAATAATTATAAGTTCCTTTTCTGCCATTATATTAATATCATCCAAATCAATACTTAGATTTATATTTTTTTCTTTTAACTTATAACTTATAGACTTGATCACATCTTCCATACACTGTTTAATAGATATAATATTTTTATCTTGGTTGCTATTTTTTACAAGAATTAATTTAACTAGGGCAGAACTTAAACTTTCTAGTCGTTTTGCCTCAGAGTTTATATAATCTAGTGATTTTAGTTTTACTTCAGGGTTTATATTTCCCCTTAGTAAAATATCTGAATATCCTATTATAGAAGTTATAGGAGTTTTCATTTCATGAGTCAAATTATTTATAAATCGTTCTTTTTCTTCATTTACATTTTTTAATTCTTCAATTTTAGATTCTAGTTCTTCCATCATAAAATTAAAATTACGTGATAACAGAGCTACTTCATCTTTACTATTTCCTACACTTACTCTCTTGTTGTATTCTCCATTAGCTATATCAATAGATACATTGGTTAGGTCAGCTATAGGCTTTGTTGTATTTTTAGATATTAAATACATGCCTATTATTAACATAATATTTATAATAACATCTAAAATTATAAACATCTTATAATTTTCAGTCCTATCTTCATACAAAAACTCTATACTTCTTAGTAAAACTAATTTATAATCTTCATTATTTACATTAAGTTGGGAGCTAACTAATAATACCCTTTCCTTATTAATTTTTTTTATGGTAAAAAATCGTTCTTCCCCCTTCTTATCTAAAATGTCGCTTATGTCACATTCATTATTATATTTATTTAATGATGCTACTAGAGTTTTATCTTGTTTAAAAACTTGTATATTTTGTATATCTTCTTGCTCTGTATAAATATAATTTTTTAGTATTATATTCATTAATTTACTTGCATCCTGTCTATCTTGGCTATAAGGATACTTATCATTGCTTATATCATAATTTAGATATATAGCATTGGAAATATTCTTTTGCCTATCCATAGTATCTTTTATAACTCTCTCTAAACTATCTTTATGTACTCTATTAATCATAACTATTCCTAGTCCATTAATAAGCACCATTGTCAGGATTACTGAATATAAAAATATTTTTTTCCAAAATTTCATTATAATTTTGCACCTATCCTTATTTTAATAATATTTTCTTACATACTATTACAAAGTTTTTAACTTCTTGTGTCATCAATTATCAATTGTTCCATTCTATTTATAATATTCTACAGTTTTATTTTAACATTGTAAATTTTTATTATTACAGATTATATGTTTTTGAACTTCTCCATAGTAATCCGTAAATTTAGTAAAAGATCCTATATATAGATTTATATAAATCTATATATAGGATCTAAATATATTTTATAATAAAGTTCCATAGCAAAATCAATTTTTACAAAGTTTTGAAAGACCATAAATTTTTAGCCTCGTTCAAAAATACATTCACATCCCAAGTTTTTTGACTTCTCAATTTACTATCCGAGTCATTTACTATTATTTTATTGTTGCTATCAACCCCTGTTAACACTATATAGTGTCCTGCTGTTGTAAATTCTCCAGGCCCCATGCTTGCTATGATTGGTCGTCCTTGTCTTAAGGTTTGTAAGATTGATTGCTCACTTAAAGGTATTTCAATACCTACAATTCCAAAGTTTTGAGCTCCCTTTGTCATCAGCTCCCAACTTGTACCTACACCTCCTACTAAATACCCCTTATTTTTGCTATAATCAGCTACTACTTTAGGATTAATATTTGTATTTCCAGTAAGTCCTACTGCTACCATTGCTATAGATGCTGGTCCACATCCATTGATAGCCATAAATTCAGAACCATATTTCTCATATCCCCATCTTTTATCCCATTGGATAAATAGAGGTATTTCACCTTGTTTATAGTCTTCTTTTATAGACACCTCTGTTTCAGAGTAACCTTTATAATCAGTATATTCAGCAACAAATTTTAAAGCTTCTTGCTTTTTCGATGCTAATTCCAAAAGCTCTCTAGGATATGACTTGGCATTTTTCAAAATTTTATATGCCTCTGGATTATTTTTACTATGTTTATGTATTAGTTTTAAAATATCATCATTAGATTGTGACACATTCTCTGATATTTTTCCTATGTCTTCATTTTGTATAATTTGCTCATAGTTACTACTAAATGCTTTTATTGTTTTACCTGCTGTTTTTGTTAGCATTATTACACCTACTATGGATAATAGAAGTGTTAATACTAATTTTTTTTTATTTACTCTCCTTGACATAATAATCTATACCTCTTTCTTATTTTTCTCTTTTATTCAACAATATTCTACAATTAAATTTTTTCAAAGTAATATAATATTTGTATCAAAGTTGTAAATTTTCAGTTTAAAAATATGTACAATAAAAAATCCTATAAATAGATTTAATATTAAATCTATTTATAGGATTTTCTTATGATAAAGTTCTGAATTCGTATCCATTATCTTTAAAGTATTTTATTATATCTGGTAAAGCTTTAGCTGTTTCTTCTTTTCCATAAGTGTCATGCATTAATAAAACTACCATTTCTTTTCCTTTTGAAGTTTTAATAGCATAGTCAAGTAGCTCTTGAGCATTTTTTCTTTTTCCTTCAGCATCTGCATTTAAAGATGACCAGTCAATAGATACCATATTGTTTTCGTCTAAATACTTATCTAAAGGTTCCATACCCTTCCAAGACATATACCCACCTGGGCATCTTATTACTCTTGTTGAGAAGTACTTACCTAATATATCTTGTAATAGCTTATCATTTTTATCAAAGTCTTCTTTAAATGCTTTCATATCTAAAGTTCTACCTGGGTATAACTTTTTAACATCATGAGTATATGAATGGTTTCCTATGGCATGACCTTCATCAAATTCTCTCTTCACAAGATCTTTGGCCACTTGCCCACCATTTTCTATGTTTTGTCCAGTTAAGAAGAATGTTGCTTTTACATCTTCTTTCTTTAAAGTCTCTAATACTTTTGGTGTGTTAGTTTTAGATGTACCATCATCAAAAGTTAAAAATACCATTTTTTTACCGTCGTTAGTATAATCATACTTACTTAATTTTTCTGCTACTTTCTTTGCATCATAAGAGTATTTTTCACCTTCATGACTAACTCCAACTACATATTTTTTCTTTTCTTCTTCTTCTTTTCTTTTTTCTTCTGCTATTCTAGCTTGCTCTGCTTTAATTTGTCTTTGATTATCCACATATGCCAATGTTCTATTTAATACCCCAAATACAGTTAATCCTGCTACTAGGACTACCAATGCCTTTTTTTTGTTTATTCTTCTATTACTCATAACTCTCAACTCCTACCTCTATTAATTCAAAGCCATACTTTATCGCTTTTAGTGTTTTTACGTAACAATTTGTCGACATACTAAGTATATACCCCTTAGGTCTTACTATTCAATAGGTTTTTTGTTACAAATCTGATATAAAAAATTTTATTTTTTTCTAAAACTTTTTATAATGCCAGGTGTAGGAGTTATCCACAATTTATTAAGTTTTCTTAATAAATGTGTTCATAAAAAAAGAGCATTTCTGCCCTTTTAAATTTTTAACTTTTGTAAATTTTCATACAAATCTATTTCATAAGTTTCTTAGTAACATCTTTAGGTATAGTAAATTCAACTAAACCAGATGATCCTGGAGCAACTTCGTATTTATCAAAGCATATAACTATTTCATTTTTATCATTTATATAAAAACCTTGATCTTTCTTTATTTTGGTAAAGTCTTCTATTTCTCCATCAATCCAATATACATCTTCTGGATTCTTTTTAGTTCTTTCTCTCATTTGACTTATAATATTTTTGCTTATAACATTTACATAGTCACTTCCTTTAAACATACCTTCCAATGTTAAAACTGTTTGATTTTTCTTATCTATATTATAAAACTTTCTAGTTGTGTTAGATGAACCTTGTGCGTAGTAATTATAAATCACTAATGATAAAACATCATCATTTTCATTTATTACTTCGTACCAAGATTCTCCATATTTTCTGCCTTCTACCCCTAGTTCCTCTAAATCTTTTACTTCATTTAAATACTCATCATATAGTTTTTTGCCTTCAGCTTCAAATTCTTTGTTTAGTTTATATTCTAATTCCTTATCTTTCAATCCTTCTATTTTAGGTACATCAATAGATACATCATATCCATTTTGATTCATCTTATAATTCTTGAAATTTATAATTTTTATTACATTTCCTATTACTGGTATATTCTCTAGAGTATTTGCAAAGGCTGGACTTAAATTAACAGCACCAATTATTACACATATTGATGCAGCCACAGTAGACCACCTAGCAATCTTGTTTCTTTTATTTGTATTTTTATTGGTATTTAATGCATCATTTACTACATCATTCAGTTTGTCGGGTATTTCTATATTGTTATAGTTTTTCTTTAAATCATCTATCTTTTTATCTTTTTTCAAAACTTTCACTCCTCTTCTTCAATGAGATCTATTTTCAATTTTGATAACCCTTTATAAAGTCTTGTTTTTATGGTGTTTTCATTTTCATTTAATATCTGGGCTATATCTCCTATTTTCATGTCTTCAAAATATCTTAGCACGATGACAATCCTGTACTTTTCAGGTAATCTTTCCAAAGCTTCTTGTAAGTCTATATCTTCATATGTATCATACCCTATTGCCTTTTCCTCTTGTATTTCATCACTTATTGCCACATATTTTTTATTTTTTCTAATATAATCTATTGCACAATTTGATACTATTTGATAAATCCAAGGTTTGATGCTATCTATGTTTTTGAGAGTGTTTATATTAACCAATGATTTGCAGACAGCATCATGCACTATATCCAGTGCATCATCTTCATTTTTTACATAGGTGTGAGCAAATCTGTACAAAGATTCTTTATTATCAACTATATATTTTCTTACTTGTTTTTCTTTTTTTCTTTCTACTAAGCTTAGTAATTTCATTTCATTTGTTCACCTCTCATATATTAGACGTTTTATATAATTTAAAAAGTTTTGTAA
>Ga0129308_1000526_pt1 | contig 55831 bp, 57 predicted proteins | sample L827metagenome_FD_94440 | JGI IMG/M metagenome (GOLD analysis project Ga0129308, IMG submission 94440) | Ring-tailed lemur group fecal microbial communities from Wisconsin, USA - L827 metagenome | ecosystem: Host-associated > Mammals > Digestive system > Large intestine > Fecal | place: USA...
AGTGGCCAATGCCGGGGACTGAAACGTCTGAAGCCCTTTCACGGGTTCTCCGGCTAAAACTTAATAAATTTGTGGTGATTTTTTCAAGTTACCTCTTGACAAAAGTTATTACATATCAGTTATGACAATTTTCTGTCAATATGTATTGAAGGAGGTATTACATATGGAACTGCAAAAACTGATTTATACCGTTGAGGACGGCGTAGCTGTTGTTACAATGAACTACATGAAAAATCTCAACGCCATTGATGAACAGATGGCTGATGAATTAATGTATGTTGTTGACGCTGCGGAGAAAGACCCGAATGTCAGAGTCCTGGTTCTGAAAGGCTCCAACCGGGCATTTTCGGCCGGTGGAGATATCGGCTATTTCTATCAGTTGATTCAAGCCGGCGGCGAGGTGAATATGGACGGACTGATCGCCAAAGTCGGTGTTGTTGCTGATGGACTTAAAAAAATGAGCAAGATGGTCATTACTTCGGTTTGCGGTGCTGCAGCAGGCGCCGGTGTAAAGAAAATCCTTGTTGCCACTGATCACTGCGAGAAAAATGGCGATTCTAAAATACTTAAGAAATGTACCCTCCCTCTGACCGGAAGCAAATGTGTCACCGATATAGTAACAGAACGGTGCTATTTTGAAGTAACTCCAGAAGGGCTGGTCTTAAGAGAACTAGCTCCGGGTTATACTGTTGAGGACATTCTTGCATGTACAGAAGCCGATGTTATCGTTCCTGATGAAATCGGCATTATGCAATAAAAAAATCGGGTTGCTGAAATTTTTCAGCAGCCCTCTCTTTTGAAATACTATCCAAAAAGCATCTCCAGTAACTTAAATAAAACCATGGTGACTATAAAACCAATCGATCCTGATATGAGTACTTTCAAAATATCCTGATACGGCCGTTTTGCCTCTTCCTGCTTCTGAGCAATCTCATCCAGACGTTCCCCATTGCAGAATGCAAGAATTTCTTTATAGGTTTGGATATTATTTCGTTTTTTATAACCTTCCACTTTATAGGCCATAGCTATTGTGATCACAAAAAGTACAAACGTAATTCCTATACCATAAATCCCCAGGAAATAGGCCAGCGGTGCCACTGTCACCGTCGTGCCTATAAGCAATATTGAAAAAATACCTCCATAAAAATTAAATTCCTGAATCTCTTTTTTGCTTATTTCTTCTTTCATAATCTCTAAATCCCCTTTAATTAATTGATCCAGAGATATATTAAATAATGTACTCAACAATAACAGGCTGTGGATATCCGGATAGCTCTTGCCCGTTTCCCAATTGGAAATCGTCTGCCTCGTGACATAAACCCGCTCGGCTAACTCCTCCTGGGATAAATTCATCATCCTACGATATTTTTTAATTTGTTTGTTTAGCTCCATTATATAACTACCTCCTGACCTGCTTCCAGCATAGGCCATCCTATTCATTTCGTCTATCAAAAGGGCTTAACATCATGCCAAAATGCCATGTCAAAAGAATTTGACACCCTCTGTAAATCTGATTACAATAATAATAATTAACACCTGCAAAGTCAAGAATCATACATCCGCAGGACAGGGAGGGCAAATATGTTTATCAATGTCGGCGCACGAACAGATATCACAAATTATTACAGCGAATGGCTGATGAACCGAATCCACGAGGGCTACGTTTTGTCCAGAAACCCTTTTGCCCCGAATAAAGTATACAAATACCGACTCTCCCCGGATGTGGTGGATTGTATTCTGTTCTGTACAAAGAATCCGGAACCCATACTGGATAAAATCGATGAAATTCTATCCAGAGGTTTTCACGTTTTCTTTTTCGTGACCATAACAAGCTATGGAAAGGATATCGAACCCGGGGTACCGGACTATCATCAGGTCATCAAAAGCTTTCAGCAGCTTTCATCGATTGTAGGAAAAAATAATATTTGCTGGCGATACGACCCGATTTTTATTACAGAAAAATATGGGATAGAACATCATATGAAATGTTTTGAAGAAATGGCCAAAGAAATAAGTCCTTACACAAATTTTTGTATTTTCAGTTTTGTACAAATGTATAAAAAACTGGCCTATACCTTTCCTGAACTGCGCCCTGTATCTGAAAAGGAAAAGAAAATTCTATTAACAGAAATGGGAAAAATTGCAGAAAAATACCATCTCCGCCTGCAAAGCTGCGGAGATGGCAATGATTACACAGCCTATGGTATTTCCCGTTCCGGATGTATTACAGCTCCTATTATAGAAAAGGCTATTGGCCGGGAATTAAAATCTATCCACCCAAAACCATCCCGAAAAGGGTGCGGCTGTCTGCCCTATAGCGATATTGGCGCCTATAATACCTGTCCCAGCGGCTGCCGCTACTGCTATGCTACAAAGGATACCGCTTTGGCGGCTGAAAGCTGTCGCAAGCACAATCCCTTGTCCCCGCTGTTAAACGGAGAACTGCTTCCGGGAGACGAAATTATCCAGGCGAAACAGGAAAGTTATCTGGAACCCTATGTACAGCTGCGGCTGGATTTATAGCCTCTTATCTATTTTTCAAAATCCAGCTTCAGAAGTCCTTTCCCATTTGGAAGTTCCCGTTCTATTTCAAAAATATGGTGATAACCGATCTGGTCCATCGCCTGTATCAATCCATTCCTGTCGATTTTATGGTGAACTTCATTCAAATCATCAAAAACATGCAGATAGGGTGAGTCTGAAACAAAGCCATCCGACCGGTTGATCTGAATGATCGCTGACGCATACTTTGGAGCCGCTTTGGAAATAGCTCTTTGAAAATTTTTATATCCGACATATTCAATAAACAAATTGGCAACTAAAAGTTCTGCTTCCGGCAAATCCACATTTTCTTTCTGCAGATCGCAGAGTACCGTTTCAAAAATTCCTTTCAATTTCGGATAACGTTGAACACAGGCCTCCAGATAATCCCGGTTAATATCCACACCATAAACCTTTTCTATTTTTTCCGGCCGGACATGATTTAAACCATTACCTCCGGCGATGCCTAAAATCATCATTGTCTTTGCCGGATATCTATAAAACTGGTCATACATCATTTCATTCATCACCTGAAGCTGCATGACCGAATCCAGCTTCATATGGTTCTCATAATCATCAAGATGAATGTTTTCCCATGGATTTGACATAGCCTTCTCTCCCTTCTATTTTCTAACCCATATGTAAATCAGCATACAAATTAACACAATATTCTCAACGATGATAATAACTCTTGAAAATTTTTTCTCCGGCCCCTTTTCCCAGGCACTTTGCTGGAAAATGCCGTCATCGCTTCGGTGATTTTTATACCGAAAACCATCAATTACATAATGCCAGCCCGAATCATCGGTATAAACATCCACTTCCGGAGAACCCAGTACCTCGTAAACCGGCCATGAATAAGGTTCACTAAGAATCTGTCTCGGTGCATAACTTATATTGTCATAAACTTCGATAACCAATCTGTATTCATATTCCTCATGGACTCTGCCCTTCGCAGTCACCTTCCGCTGCATCTGCCGTTCATAACTAATAATACGGCCCTTTTCCGGTGAACGGTTCATGGCCTGCCGATGAAGCTTCCGATAATAAAATGCTTTTTGTATTTTCTGAACAGCAATGATTGACGGCATTATACCTGCCGCAGCAAATAGAAGCATTGACGGCCCCAGTGACTTCGAGCATAAAATATCCTGGAGAATACTTGAATACCAGACTCCGCAAAATAAAATCAGAGTTGCCGCACCATCCATGCTTTCCTGTTTGGTTCTTATCTTTCTCACCTTGTCTCACCGCCTCCGTCACATCAATCCATAATCGGACGCTTCAACCTTAAGTACAAAATAATTTCGATTCACTGTCAATAAACCTTCCCTCTGCATTTTGCTTAGTTCATTGGACATGGCACTCCGGTCCACACTCAGATAATCGGCCAACTGCTGCCGGTTAAAGGGAATGCTAAACTGAAAGCTTCCCTGTCTGGTCGCCTGATAGGACAAATAAGAAAGGAGCCGTCCCCGAATCGATTTCGATGTGGTATGAAAGATCCGCCGGGAAAGATTCAGGTTTTTCTGTGCCGATATGGTCAGGAGATTCTGTATGAGCCGACCTTGACCATGGCCTTCCCCGGAGCCATTTTGAAGCCCCTGCCCCACATTTAAGAAAATAACTTCCACCGCCTCTGATGCAACAACACTGACCATCATTGGCTCTCCCGGAACACAGGCATAAGTCTCGGCAAATACCTGTCCCGGCCCGATATTATCCAAAATACTTTTATTTCCCCAAACATCGTCATTTTCAATATTCACACGACCGGACAAAACAAGTCCCAGCGACTGGACCACATCGCCGGCCCGAAAAATCACCTCTCCCTTAAAAAAATGCTGCTGCCTTGCCCCAAGACAATCCAGCATGTTTTCAATATCTTCTTCAGACATTCCCCGAAACAGGACCGTTTTCGACAAAAAATTAAAATCCAATTTTTCTCCCTCCGTTGTTAAAACAACATACTTGTTGTTATTATTGTATTATACTGTCCTCATGAAGTCAATAAACAGGCAAACCTAAAGGAGGATATCGATATGATTCGTAAAATTATAAACATTGATGAAGAAAAGTGCAACGGCTGCGGTCTCTGCGCCCAAGCATGCCACGAAGGTGCCATTGGCATGGTAGACGGTAAAGCGAAACTTCTGAGAGATGATTACTGTGATGGTCTGGGCGATTGCCTTCCGGCCTGTCCGACGGGAGCCATCACCTTTATAGAACGGGAAGCCGCCGCTTATGATGAAGCTGCGGTTATGGAAAATAAAAAGAAACAGCAGCTTTCTTCCGAAAAACCTCTGGCCTGCGGCTGTCCTGGAAGCCAGTCCCGCCAGATTCGGCGCGATGACACGCCTGCCGTCCATCCAGCTTCCGCGCATACGCAGACGTCACACTCCACACTGGCTGCAGACTCTCAGCTTCGTCAATGGCCGGTTCAGATCAAACTGGCTCCGGTGAATGCCCCTTATTTTAACGGCGCCCATCTTCTGATCGCTGCCGACTGTACAGCCTATGCCTACGGCAATTTCCATCAGGATTATATCCGCGGCAAAATCACACTGATCGGCTGTCCAAAACTGGACGAAGGTGATTACAGCGAAAAGCTGACCGAAATCATTAAAAATAACGATATTAAAAGTCTTACCATCGTGCGGATGGAAGTTCCATGCTGCGGCGGTATTGAACGAGCTGCTGTCACAGCCTTAAAAAACAGTGGTAAATTCATTCCATGGCAGGTTGTCACCATTTCTACTGACGGCCGCATCCTTGACCGTTAAATCGGACCAATAGCATAAAAGCGGCGAGAATATCTCTCGCCGCTTTTCATATCCATAGAATCTTGTTTCAATATAAAGGTAAATTTCCTGTAATCGGGTCTACTTTTTCTGCCGGCTGAGGTTCCAGTGCCAGACAAGTATAGGTTGGTTCTCCATGAAATTCCGTCATTCCCGCATCACAGATCAGAGCAGAAATAATTCCTGCCTCCTTGGCCTGACGGTCAATCTCGAGAAGTTCCTCTTCCGAATCCACGTAAACGCAGATTTTCGCAACCCCTTTGTTAAACCATTCACTCAATGGGGTCGGCTCCTGACCGGAAGTTTCCAATCGGATGCCATCTCCCACCGTCCGCACCTGAGACAGCCTGTCTTCATGTTCCAATGCCATCAATACAGCGGTCACACAGGCGTGTCCCGCCTGCGCCGCAATCTTACCTTTACGCATTTTCAAATCCCGCCGTACAACAATCATCTGTTTCGATTGATACATAACAGCCTCCCAATGCTAATTATTTAAATTCATATTTATATTCGCCTGTGGCCGGATCATAGATCAAACGACTGTGTGCCCCTTCCAAAACAACCGGATCAGGTTCTGGCTCTGGAACGGCTTCTGGCTCTGAAACAGCTTCTGGCTCCGGAACGGCTTCTGGCTCTGATTCTGATTCGGCTTCCAATTCCACTGTCGGTATTTCCACAGTTACCGTATCCGCTTCTGCCATAGCTTCTTCAATCACTTCCGTATCCAACTGAATCGTATCGCCGGCAACCCCACTGACTTCCACATCTTCTTCAACTGCTGTCGCTGCCATTTCTGTCATTGCTGCTGTCGCCGCTGCTGCCGCTGATACTTCCGGTTCTTCTGCATTAACCGCCTTTGCTGTTGTGGCTTCCGGTTCCTCTGCGCTGACTGCTTCTTCTGTTGTGGTTTCCACTTCTTCCGCCGTAACTGCCGCTGCTGCCGCCGCCTTCAAAGTCTGATTTTCTTTCTCAGAGACTCTGGCATAGACCTTCGACATATCTTCCTCATCGTCATCGTCTTTTGTACCCATTGCCATCGGACGATCGGAAATTAATTTTGCTGCCACAATGCCGCCTATGATAACCGCTGCTACAGCAATAACGATTAAAACCCAGCGAATCGGAAATCCTGAAGATTCACCATTGGAAATCAATGGTGTTTTTAAAGATTCACTTTCTTTGTCCTCTGTTTCTGTCTTATTACGGCTCTCCCGGCTCTCAATTTTTTTAGTTTCCAGCGTTTCTCTTTCAGACTCCTGGGATTTTCTGTTTTCATTATCGTCATTTGTTCCAGCCATCGGAGCAGCCGGAACTCCATAGTATACCGTTCCATTATTTGCGGACGCATATGTATTATTTCCGGTGTTTCCGGCGCCGCCATTATTATCTCCCGGCCTCTGTGCATAACTTACGGTCAAAGTCGCCTGGGTATAGTTTCCGGCTTTATCCCGTACAAGAACAGTATAATTTCCGGCCGACGTCACCTGATGGGTTGAAGTGCTTGTCCAACTCACACCGCCATCCCAGGAATATGCCTGGTCAGCCAGGCCTGAATGAAGATCTGAGGCACTGGCTGACAACGTCAGGCTGCCGCCCTCTCCTTCATATAATACACCGCCATCAGCAATATTTACCCGTACTGTCGGCTCTGCTTTATCAATATTATCCACTGTAATACTCTGTTTTGTCGTATTTTCCAGAGCATCACGGACTACGAAATCAATGGTCGTATTTTCTTCAACTGTAACAGAATTATCTGTTGTCCAGGTTTTTCCCCCATCAAAAGAATAGGCGCCCTCCGGATGAAGGCCGGAGCCTTTGGATCTTTCAGTAATTTCGCCCGTCACATCCTCCGTATCACCCTCTGCCGTATCACCAGACAGTTTATCGACATCATCAGATGCTGTTTCGTCTGCTTCCTGATAATCTTCACACTCAACTGTTATTTTTACAGGGCCGCTGGTCCATTCGAATACGTCTTTAGTCACGCTGACGATTTCAGGTCCTGTCATATCAATATTCTGTACATCCACCTGAATAGCCTCTGCCGTCAACCCGCTTCCTTCTGGCAACTGGAGCGTCACCGTATAAATGCCATTTTCTTTCACCGTATATGTCTTTCCAGTCGAAGCAGTGTCACTCTGGTCTTCCCGCCATAAAAATGAAACCTCCGGAAGTGTTTTCCCACTGTCCGGTATAGCTGAAGCTGTTAAGATGATCTCTTTTGCCCATTCCTCCGTATCTTTCTCACAGCCAAACACCCCGGCCTGCTGATTCTTTGTATCCTTAATCGGCTGACTATACTCTGTTTTTTCCGCACCATATACAATTGTCGGTACGGCCAGAGCCATGATCAAACCGGCTGTCGCAATTCTTTTAACCGCTGCCATTTTTGATTGTGCCTCCTGATTGTCTATATTTCTTCACATTTATATATAATAACACCAGGGGTAGGGGGTAGGTCAAGAGAAAATGTCATTTTTTGTAACATTTTTTTAATTTTTGTGAAATATAGTTAATTATTACTTAAAATTCGTTTTTCAAACTCCGGGTAAAAAGGGATTCCAATGCTTCTGATGGTTCACGACCCTCATAAAGAACTTCATAAACTGTATGACAGATTGGCAGTTCCACATGATATTCCTTTTCCAGCTTCATCAAAGCTTTTACAGTAAAATAACCTTCTGCCAGATCATCGCTTTGTTTTCCCTGAACAAATAACTCGCCAAAACGCCGATTATGACTGAACTCAGAAAAAACTGTGGCCTCATAATCCCCAAGATGGCACAAGCCATAAGCTGACAATTCGTTACCGCCCATCGCCTTGATCAGCCGGGCAACCTCCCGTGTTCCCCGTGACATCAAGGCTCCTTTTAAGGTGGATAAATGAAAACCATCCAACATTCCTGCTGCAATACCGATAACGTTCTTTGCAGCGCCGCCGATTTCATTACCGATTAAATCCTGACCATAATAAAAACGAATCAATGAACTGGAAAATTCCTCCACAAGCTGAGACTTTGTCTGTTCATCCGAACTGTCTATAACCATACAATTCGGTATACCATTGGTAAACTCCTGAACATGTCCCGGTCCCAACCAAACAGCCACCGAGTTCGATTCATCCAGATTTTCTTCGGCAATCTGGGACAATCGCCGTCCTGTTTCAATTTCAATACCTTTCATACAGAGAACTATTTTCTTTTCTCTCAACTTCAAGACTTTCAGTTCCTCCATCAGTTTCTGAAGGCCCTGAGAATTAATGGATATAACAACGACATCTGACTCAGCCGCAATGGATAAATCTGTCGTTAATCCAACTGACTCCGGCAAAGTCAGCAAATTATTTTTCCTCTCTTTTAAAAAGCGCTGCATATGGGCTGAAGTTTTTCTCCCATATAAAAACACCTGATGTCCGATAGAATCCAGATACCAGGTAATAAACGAGCCCCACCGCCCGCAGCCAATCACTGTAATCTTCATCTCTTCGTCTCCTCCATACAATGATACATTATAAAAATAAAATGAGCGTGATGTAATACATCACGCTCTCTATTCTACATGTTTTCCAATAATTTGTCTACACTGACGAGCTTGACACAAAGAATAAATAAATCAACAGCCAGGCTCAGCTCATCCATTGAAGGATATGTTGGTGCAATACGGATATTGCTGTCCTTCGGATCTTTTCCATAAGGGAAAGTTGCTCCAGCTCCGGTCATTACAACACCGGCCTCTTTTGCCTTGGCAACAATGGCCTTTGCACAGCCTTCCATGGAATCAAAGCTTATGAAATAGCCGCCGATCGGGCGAAGCCATTCGCCGATTCCAAGGCCTGTAAGTTCTTTATCCAGCTTGTCCAGAACAAGTTCAAACTTCGGACGGATGATCGCTGCATGCTTCATCATGTGTGCGCGCATTCCGTCAATATTCTTAAAGAAACGTACATGGCGAAGCTGATTCAGTTTATCATGGCCAATCGTCTGAATGGTCAACTGCTTCTTAATATCTTCCAGGTTGGCCTGGGAAGCACCGAGAGCGGCCACACCGGAGCCCGGGAAGCTGACCTTTGATGTGGATACAAATTTATAAGCCAGATCCGGATTGCCAGCCCTACGGCATTCATCCAGAATCTCCAGAATATTATCCTGCTTATCGTCATATAAATGATGGATACAATAAGCATTGTCCCAATATAAGCGGAAATCCTTTGCCGCTGGTTTTAAACGGGCAAAACGGCGGATCGTTTCATCAGAATAGCTGATTCCCTGTGGATTCGAATATTTCGGTACACACCAGATACCTTTGATTGCCTCATCTTCCGATACCAGTTTTTCTACAATATCCATATCCGGGCCTTCCGGTGTCATCGGAACATTAATCATCTCAATGCCAAAATATTCTGTAATGGCAAAATGTCTGTCATAACCCGGTACAGGGCAGAGAAATTTCACCTTGTCAAGCTTACACCATGGTGTATTTCCCATAACACCGTGAGTCATCGAACGTGCTACCGTATCATACATAACATTCAAACTTGAATTTCCGTAAACAATGATATCTTCCGCCCGGCATTCCATCATGGATGCCATCAATTCTTTTGCTTCCGGCAGACCGTCCAGATTTCCGTAATTTCGGCAATCCAAACCGTCGGCTGCGGTTAAATCTGCTCTGCTGTGAAAAACATCCATCATTCCCATGGATAAATCCATCTGCTCTGATGACGGCTTACCTCTGGACATATCCAGTTTTAATCCCTGGGCCTTAAATTCATCATAAGTCTTTTCCAACTCGGATTTCAATGTTAAAAGTTCTTCCTTACTCATCTGACTGTAAGCTTTCATGTGTCATTTCCTCCCTGTCACTTTATCAATGTTAAATTATACACCAAAGTTATTTCTGTGACAAGAATTCTCTGCCACTTTATTAAATTACAGCATTTTACCCAATTTTCCGTCTATGAAAGACAGCTGTCCGTCAATTTTACAACAAGATTTGTTTTATAAAATATTTTTAATTCTTATAAGTGCATCCTTCAAGACACTTTTCGGGCAGGCGATATTGATTCTCTGGAAGCCTTTACCTTCCTCCCCAAACATGCTCCCGCCATCCAGCCACAATTTTGCATCGTTCAGCACCTTATTATTCAGCTCATCATCCGAATAACCAAGCTCCCGGCAATCCAGCCAGATTAAATAAGTTCCCTCCGGCTCCACCAGACGGACGCCTGGCAATTCTTCCCGGACAAAATTTCGAACAAAAGAAAGATTCTCAGCCAGATAACCCTTTAGCGCATCCAGCCACGGCCGACCATATCTGTATGCCGCCTGGGCTGCATAGATACCCATCATATTCGGGCTCATATATCCTGTCCTGTTCAGAGCATTGACAAACTGTTTTCTCAATTCAGGATTTGAAATAAATATATTGGAAATCTGAAGTCCGGCCAGGTTGAAGGTTTTACTTGGTGCGGTACATATAACCGAATGATCGGCAAAATTTTCTCCCAGAGATGCATATACTGTATGTTCATGTCCGCTATAGGTAAAATCACAATGGATTTCATCAGAAACTATGACAACACCATAGGTCTGACAAATTTCCCCCATATGAATGAGTTCCTCACGGGTCCACACCCTTCCCACCGGATTATGCGGGCTGCACATAATAAATAATTTGACATTATTTTCCCGAATTTTATTTTCAAAATCATTAAAATCAATGATATATTTTCCGTCTTTACAACAAAGAGAATTTCTTACGACTTTCCGTCCGTTGCGCTCAATAGATCTGGCAAAAGGATAATATACTGGTGTTTGAATCAGAATAGCATCCCCTGGCTCCGTCAATCCACGAATTGCTGTGGAAATACCAAACACGACACCAGGCACCTTTATCATCCATTTTTCTTCCGGACGCCATGCGAAGCCATTTTCAAACCAGTCGGCTACCGCTTCATAATAATCGCCCTTTGTATCCGTATATCCATAAATCCCATGCTCTGCCGCCCGAATCAAAGCTTCACGGACTTCTTTCGGAGATTCGAAATCCATATCTGCTACCCAAAGGGACATCACATCCTCCGGCTTATGAAATTCATCCATAAAATCATATTTCAAACAATTGGTATTCTTTCGATCGACAATTTTATCAAAGTCAAAACTCATATTGTATAATCCTCCCAAAAGTTCAGAAGCAAAAAAGGGGATATCCCTCATCTTACGACTTTGGATATCCCCCACTGCTCAGTTTTTATTTACTGAATAGCATGTACTGGGCAAACTTCTTTACAATGACCACAGTTTGTACATTTATCGTAGTCAATTGTAGCATTGAAGTTTGTTACGGTGATAGCGCCAGCTTCACATTCTTTCTGACACTTCATACAACCGATACAACCAACTTTACATGTTTTTCTTGTCTCAGCACCTTTGTCTTTATTGACACAACGCACATGCTGTGTAAATTTCAAAGGTTCGATGATGATGATATGCTTTGGACAAGCTTTTGCACAAAGTCCACAACCTACGCAGAGGTCTGGGTTTACAGTAGCAAGACCGTTGCAGATTGTAATTGCATTTTCAGGGCAGACAGCAGCACAATCGCCGTGACCAAGACAACCATACTGACATGCACTGTCACCGCTCCACATAAGGCTTACAGCCTGACATGTATCGATACCATGGTAGTCAAGTTTCTGATTTACAGAATCACATGTACCTGCACACTGGATAATAGCAACTTTTTTCTCCATAGAACCAGCAGAAACACCTAAGATTTCTGCACATTCTGCAGCAACGTCCGGACCACCTGGAGAACAGAGACCAACTTCAGCAGATCCCTCTGCCAAAGCAGCTGCATAACCGGAACAACCGGCAAAACCACAAGCACCACAGTTAGCGCCTGGCAATACGCCTACAAGAGCTTCTTCTTTTTCATTTACTGGTACAGCAAATACGATAGAAGCTACGGAAAGAATCAGACCTGCAATAAGGCCGATTACTACAACAACAATTATTCCCATGAGTAAATCCTCCTTAATTGAACAAGCCGTCTACTAATCCCTGGAATCCAAGGAAAGAACAAGCAACAATAGATGCAGCTACTAATACAATTGGAAGTCCCTGAAGGAATTTCGGAACATCACTGGTTTCCATACGGCCACGAACACCTGCAAAGATAGCCATAGCGAGCATGAAACCAAAACCAGCACCAACAGTATTTACAATAGATTCGACAAAGTTATAACCTTCATCAATATTCAATACGGTAACACCAAGTACGGCACAGTTTGTTGTAATCAGAGGAAGGTAAATACCAAGTGCTGAATACAAAGATGGAACATATTTCTTTAAGAAAATTTCTACAAACTGTACTAATGCAGCAATAATCAAAATAAATACGATTGTCTGCAAATATCCTAAACCATTAGGGTCAAGAATAAATGTCTGGATTGGCCATGTAACTAATGTAGCCAGAGTCATAACGAAGATAACGGCCACACTCATACCAACGGCTGTATCCAGTTTCTTGGATACACCAAGGAATGGACAAATACCTAAGAATTTGGACAATACGAAGTTGTTCGTAAGAATAGCTGCCAAAAAGATTGAAACTAAACCTGTAACTGACATTATTCACATCCTCCTTTCTCAGCCTGTCCGCAGCTTGCTGCTGCCGGACAACCAGCACAACCAAGTTTTGCCGGCTCTTTACCCTTCTTCTCTGCAATCTTGTTTGCACAAGCCATCAGTATACCGAATACAAAGAAACCACCTGGAGCAAGAATAAGAATCAACATAGGGTCAAGCATACTAAGTAAAGGTACCTTCATACCGAACCATGTTCCGGCACCAATGATCTCACGGATACTACCCATGATTGTCAGGGCAATCGTGAAACCAAGACCCATACCAATACCATCAAGTATGGATGGAAGCACTGGGTTCTTACCTGCAAAACTTTCTGCTCTACCAAGAATGATACAGTTAACTACGATCAGCGGAAGGAAGATACCTAACGCGCTATCCAAAGCTGGCACGAAAGCTTTTACAAGCATCTGCAGAATGGATACGAATGCAGCGATGATCGTAATATAAACCGGAATATGAATCTTATCCGGGATAATGTTTCTTAATAAAGAAATAAGAGCGTTGGAGCAAATCAATACAGCCGTTGCTGCAAGGCCCATACCTACACCGTTGAAAGCCATTGTTGTAACGGCCAATGTAGGACAAGTACCGATTACCAGACGTAATACAGGGTTTTCTTTAACAAATCCGGCTGTAAAAATCTCCCATAAACTTTTCTGTTTTTTAGCCATTAGTTTGCACCTCCTGTAATCTGCTGATAAGCTTCGATTGCATAATTTACAGAGTTTGTAACAGCTCTGGAAGTAATTGTTGCACCGGAAATTGCATCAATCTGATTTTCAGCAGTTTTACCAGTTTTTGTTACTTCAAAAGTATTACCTTCCGGAATAGCCATCACATACTGAGCTGTGAAAGATGGATCAGACTGAGCTTTCATACCAAGACCAGGTGTTTCATTACAGTCTACAACTTTAACACCTGTAATTTCACCGTCTGCAGAAATACCTGTCATAACACCAACAGCTCCGCCATAACCTTTATAAGATGTACTGAAAACATAACCTGCTCCGTTAGCAGCTGCGTAATATTCAACATCTCCTGTGGAAATGGAAACTGTTTCTGTAGAGAAGCTATCTGCTTCAGGAAGTACTTCCATTTTTGCTTCATCAGCTGTTTTCTGATTTAAAACTGCAATCTTATCTGCTGTCAGGCTGTTTGTACCTACAACTGCTGCTGTAAACACAAGACAAACACCAACTAATACGGAGGTAGGCCCAATAATATCTTTCGGATTCATGTTCATTATTTGGAAGCCTCCTTTCCAACACCAAATGTCTTCGGAGTTGTAAGATTTTCAATATGTGGTGTCAGGATGTTCATCAGCAGGATGGAGAAGGAAACACCTTCTGGAAGAGAACCGAACTGACGGATCATAACTGTGATGATACCACATCCGATAGCGTAAATAACTTTACCTTTATTTGTGATAGGACTTGTAACATAGTCTGTAGCCATGAAGATCGCACCGAGGAAAAGACCACCGGAGAGAATCTGCATTACAGGATCCTGTCCTAAAACTGCGGAGAATACAAATACAGTTGCGATGTAGCAAACCGGAATTGTAGGGCTGATAACTTTCTTAGCTACCAGGTAGATACCGCCGATCAATAAAGCGAGGATACATGTTTCACCAAGACAGCCTGCTCTCTCACCAAGGAACATCTGCATATATGTAGGAAGTTCTGCTGTATTACCTGCAGAAATCAATGCCAATGGGGTAGCTGTGGATGTTGCATCTACAGCACCTCTCCATGCAAATGGAGCAACCCATGTTGTCATACGTAATGCAAAAGATGTCATTAAGATAATACGAGCTGTAATAGCCGGGTTTGCAAAGTTATGACCAAGACCACCAAACATCTGCTTAACCATAACGATAGCAACAACACCGCCGATAACTGCAATCCAAAGTGGAAGTGTTGCCGGGAAGTTGAATGCTAAGAGCATACCTGTAACAACAGCACTAAGATCACCGACCGTCTGTTCACGTTTCATGACCTTACGGGAAATGTACTCGGAAATCACACAGGAAGCCACTGTTACACAGACAAGTAACAATGCCTGATATCCGAAATAGATAACTGATGCAATTAAAGCAGGAACCATTGCGATAATAACATCAAGCATGATATTTCTAGTCTTCACCGGGCTGGAAAGATGCGGCGATGAAGAAACGATTAATTTACCATCCATTGTATATTACACCTACTTTCTAATTGCTTGCATTTCTGACCAGGCCTTTGCCTAATCGGATAGACTGTACAAGTTTACGGTTAGCCGGACATACAAAGCCGCAGCATCCACATTCCATACAGTTCATAATATTGAGTTTCTGTAATTCGTCTGTATTTCCGATGTTTGTATATGCTTCCAGTTTTGTAGGCATAAGGTTCATCGGACAGGCATTCACACAACGTCCGCAGCGGATACATGCAGATGGCTCTGCAAGTTCTGCATCCTGTTTATCAAAAATCAAAAGACCGTTGTTCTGTTTAAGGATTGGGAAATCATCAGACATCATGGCCTGACCCATCATAGGACCACCGGAGATGATCTTGGATGGAGTACCCTTATAACCGCCGCAAAATTCAACAATATCCTTAATGGATGTACCGATCGGAACACGTACGTTCTTAGGCTCGTTAATTGCGGAACCGTCAACAGTCAGACGTTTTGTTGTCAATGGCATACCAGTTGCCACATAGTTTGCAAGAACTGCGATAGATGTTACGTTCATAACAACGCATCCAACATCGGATGGCAATTTTCCTGGAGGTACCTGACGTCCTGTACACTGATCGATCAAAACTTTTTCAGCACCCTGTGGGTAACGGGATGGTAATGTTTCAACTTTGAAAGTAACGCCATCCATCTTAACCTGGCCTAAAAGTTCTGTCATAAGCTTGATTGCCTCTGGTTTGTTGTCTTCAATACCGATAACAGCATATTTAACATCGAGCAATTTTGCAACAAGCTTCATACCTTCAACAACACTGTCGGCATCCTCAAGGATTTCCCGAACGTCTGGAGTAAGGTATGGTTCACACTCTGCAGCATTGATCAATAAATAATCAATTGCAGCTTTAACTTCCGGTTTCGGGCTGATCTTGATGTGTGTAGGGAAACCAGCACCACCAAGACCTACAAGACCAGAATCATGAGCGGCTTTGATTAAATCTTCGTCGCTATTGATCACTGGCGGCTTGATAGCTGGATCAACAGTCTGCTGTCCATCGCTTTCGATGATTACAGTCTGGGCTTTTGAACCATTCTGCATTAAAATTGAATCAATTTTTTTAACCTTTCCTGACACACTGGAATGAATTGGTGCGGAGAAAGGTGCAGTGCTGTCACCAACAATGGTACCGACAAACACTTCGTCGCCGACTTTAACAGTAGGCGTACAAGGTGCACCGATATGCTGCTGCATAACCAGGGTGACCTGTGCAGGAACCGGCATGTCCACAGTCGCACAATCTTTTGTGTTTTTTCTGTGAGGCACGGCTGCTCCAGGGCTTTTTACAATTCCTAACTTACAAAGAAGTCCATTTGAATTTTTAGCCATTTGAATCCTCCTCTTTAAATTTAAACCTCAGGGCATAACCCTTACGTTTAATGATTTAATATATAATATACTAAATAGTCCTGAATCTCCATCTATTCTGACTATTTAGGTATATTCTTTTCAGCCCTCATAGGGCACCAGTTTGTATCCTTCAGCTTCGCCTTCAAAAGACAATAAATCTAGGATACTCTCATTATTATAATATACATTTCGCTGTTTATCAACAAATATTGCCAAGACACCATATTTATCCATCAAATCCATGCCCTCATCTAATCCAAGAATAAAACCGGCCGTGGATAAAGCATCACACAGGACGCTGTCTCCATCAATCACCGTCACCGACATCAGATCGCTGTCTGCCGGATATCCGGTTCGGGCATCTAAAATATGATGATAACGTACACCGTCTTCTTCAAAATATTTTTCATAATCACCGGATGTAGAAATCGACGTATCTGTCAATGTCAGTATCCCTATCCGGTCTTCCTGGCCACCTCTCGGATCTCTTAAAGCCACCCGAAACTTACTGCCATCCGGCTTTGTTCCAAAAGTCAGGATTGAACTGCCGGCAGAGATGATCCCTCCGGATACTCCATCCATGTCGATGGCCTGGGCCGCCTGTGCAATGGCATATCCCTTGCCGATCGCTCCAAGTTCAAACAAAATATGTACATTTTCTGTACTCAATGTTCCATCAGACAAATTCACTGCCTGATAGTCTACGTTTTCTAAAGCTTCCGCTATCTCCGAATCTGAAGGATGCCGTTGATTTTCACCGCCAATATCCCATAATCCGGATACAGAAAGCACCGTTGGGTCAAAACTCCCGCCGCTGTCTTCAGCGACTTCAAGAGCGGTACGAAAAACCTCTTCCCTATCCCCTACGGAAACTTCATGCTGTTGATTGAACACACTGACCAGGGAACCGTCTTTTCTCCAGGAAATATCCTGATCCACATCATCCAGGCACTGACTGATCAGCTTCAGATTTTCTTCCAGCTGATTCTTGTTTCTTCCATATAAAGTAGATGTTATGGCTGTTCCCATGGAAAATGCTGTATCCTGGGCTTCTGCCATTTGTTCTGTTAAAACTTTGTCACATGAAACGAAAACCATTATTACAGACACCAAACATAATGCCAGAATAATCGTCTTCTTAATGATACCAGAATGTATATCAATCACCTCTATACTGCATTCCATTCTGTTTTATTTTACACTGTTATCGTCCGTTTTTCAAGCAACAACCCCAGTTTTTTCTGAGAAGTCTTTTTTGTACTAAAAAAAATACAACTCATTTTATTCCACCTGGTTTTTCTTTTCCATTGACATTCCTATGAATGGAGATGTAGAATAGCCTTTAAGCACTTAATAATTTACTAGGAGGAATATACTATGAAAAAATCTTCATCATTATTGAAGCTGGCTCTTTGCACAGCACTGGCTGCTTCCGTGCTGAGTGGCTGCGGAAACAGTTCAAAAACAGAAACTACGACAGCCGCTGCCGAATCTTCGGATGAGACTGCTGCCAAGGCAGAGACTGCGGATGGTTCCTATACGATCGGTATTTCCCAGTTAGCTGAACACGGTTCTCTGGACAACTGCCGTGAGGGCTTTATTGAAGGACTGGCTGAGGAAGGCTTCGTTGAAAACGAAAATCTGACTATTGATTACCAAAACGCTCAGGGAGACCCGGCCAACGCCAGCGTTATCGCTCAAAACTTTGTTTCTAAAAAATATGATCTGGTATGTGCCATCGCTACTCCAAGCGCTATGGCCTGCTACAACGCCGCACAGGGCACAGACATCCCTACCATCTTTACAGCCGTATCCGACCCGGTAGCTGCTGAGTTGGTAGAATCCTTGGAAGCTCCAGGTTTCAACTGTACAGGAACAAGCGATGCTCTTCCGGTAGAAGATCAGCTGAAAATGATCCGTGCCATGATGCCGGAAGCAAAAACCATTGGTATCATGTATACAACAAGCGAAGTAAACTCCATCAGCACTTTGGAAACTTACAAAGAACTGGCTCCGAAATATGATTTTGAAATCGTTGAATCCGGCGTTTCTTCTTCATCCGATATTCCAATCGCTCTGGATGCCCTTGTTACAAAGGTTGACTGCATTTCCAACATGACAGACAACAATGTTGTCAATAACCTGGATACTGTTCTCGCAAAAGCCACAGAAGCAGGTATTCCTGTATTTGGTTCCGAGGTGGAACAGGTTGTCAATGGCTGTGCGGCTTCTATGGGTCTCGACTATGTAGAACTTGGCCGCCAGACAGGTAAAATGGCTGCAGCTGTATTAAAAGGCGAAGATGCTTCTACAATTCCTGTTGAAGTTATCAGCAGCGGTTCCCTCTATGTGAACAGCGAAGTTATGAGCCAGTTCAACCTGACCATTCCGGATGAATATAAAGACGCTTATACCGAAGCAGAATAAGTAACACCAGGAGGAACTGATACGTGGACATTATTATTTCAATCATCCGCGGCATTTTAGAGCAGGGGCTTATTTACGGCATCATGGCTCTGGGAATCTATATCACCTACTGCATCCTGAATTTTCCGGATTTGTCAGTGGATGGAACTTTCCCTCTTGGAGCCGCCGTAACCGCTCTTCTTCTGAGTCTCGGTTTTAATCCGTGGCTTGCACTGATCGTCGCTTTTGCCTGCGGTGCCGCCGCTGGCTTTGTCACCGGTATTTTCCATGTCAAACTACAGATTACCGACCTGCTGTCCGGTATCTTGACCAGTACAGGACTTTACTCGGTCAATCTGATGATCGTGGGCGGAACAGCTTTACTTTCAATCACAAAGGCAAATACCATTTTTAACAGCGGATTGGCCGCACTCTTTCCGGAATCCATTTCCAGATATGTAACTCTGGTCATCATTTTTATTCTGGCAATGATTCTGAAATTTTTACTGGACTGGTATTTGAAAACCCGTTCCGGAATGCTTCTGCGTGCCACCGGCGACAATGAAGTCATGGTAACTTCTCTGGCCAAAGACTCGGGTAAAGTAAAAATCGTCGGATTAATGATTGCCAACGGTTTAGTGGCCACAGCCGGTTCCGTTCTCTGCCAGCAGCAGCGTTATTTTGAAATTTCCATGGGAACAGGTATGCTTGTTATGGGTATCGCCTCCGTCATCATCGGTATGGCCCTTTTCGGCAAAATACCTTTCATCAAACCGACGTTGGTCGTTATACTCGGTGCCATTGTTTACAAAGCCTGCCTTTCCCTGGCAATTAATTTCGGGATCAACCCGAACAACCTGAAACTTTTGATGACCATCATTTTCCTTATAGCTCTCGTCTCCAGACGGGCCATTGATGCGAAAGGAGGCTCCAAGTCATGATTGAATTAAGTCATATTTATAAAACCTTTGAGCCGGGCACAGTCAATGAATCTGTTCTTTTTACAGATTTTAACCTTTCTATTCACAATGATGATTTTATTTCCGTCATCGGAAGCAATGGTTCCGGAAAAACAACGATGCTGAATCTTCTCTGCGGAAGTCTTGCTCCGGATAAAGGTCAGATCATCAAAGACGGTCAGGATATTACGAAAATGAAGGAATACCGCCGGTCCGAATTTATTTCCCGGGTATACCAGGACCCTTCCAAAGGCTCCTGTCCATCTTTTAGTATTCTTGAAAATATTGCTCTGGCCGATAATAAAGGAAAACCATTTAATCTGCACCTCGGCATCAAAAAAGACCGTCTGGATTATTACCGGACCCTGCTGGAAACATTGAAACTCGGCCTGGAAAACCGTCTTGGTGATAAAGTTGGTTCTCTTTCCGGCGGACAGCGTCAGGCCCTGGCCATGCTGACTTCCACATTGACGCCGACCTCACTGATGATTCTCGATGAACATACTGCGGCTCTCGACCCGAAGACAGCAGACAACATTATGGAACTGACTGACCGTCTTGTTCATGAAAAGAAGCTGACAACTTTGATGGTCACGCATAATCTGAAATTTGCCCTTCAGTATGGCAATCGACTGATTATGATGCATCAGGGGAAAGCAATCATTGATGTTTCCGGAGAAGAAAAAAAGAATCTGCCGCTATCGGAGATTCTCGGTAAATTTAATGAAATCAGCCTGGAATATGGCAATTCACTATAAGATTAAAGGGATGCCCCATCATCAAGCGGGCCATCCCTTTTTCTTTCTCTAAATCAATGAACTTTTTCTTTCATACTATTTGTGATATAAGAAGGTACTTCTTCCTTCGGAATCCCCAGTACATAAGAAAATTCATCACAAATCATCTTTTCGGCTTCCTGAAGCATCCGTTCATCGGCTACATGCAGTTTCTTTCCCCGTGCTGTAACCTTTTCACGATGTTCTACCAGCATTTTAATCAACTGAATCAGTTCAAAGGTATCTGCCCGGCTGACCATGTCTTTAAAATGCTCTTTCCGAGCACGTTCATCTTCCATCCATTCTTCATGACTTTCGGAAACCGAATGAATCTTTTCATCGATTTCTTCTTTTGTCAGTACATACCGCATCTTCGATGTCAGTTTTTCGTTATTCACCGGAACAAACACTGTAGAATTCGATGTATAAATCGGTTTCAGAATATAATATTCTATCATTCTGCCACCGCATTCTCGCTCGTCAATGTCCACGACTTTGCAGACACCATTTGTTCCATATAATACCATATCATTTACCTGAAACATTCCGACTCACCTCTTTCTGTGAAAATGCTCTGTAAAATATCTCCTAAAAGAAAAAAGCGTCTTGTTTCTGACAACTGGATTTACGTTCCACTTCCTGCAAACAACACGCTGTATTATTATTATAACCCATTTTTCACAAAAATGTCATAGGCATTTTATACAAAATTCACAATGTTTATATTTGTATACATTGAATTTATCCTAAATTTAACACATAATCTATAAAAAAGTGTATAATCTAACAATCATAAAGTACACCCAGAAAGGATTGTAAATTAACAATGAATAAAACATTTGACAAATTAAATCCCTGGCTCACCAAAGCCTATGCACTGAATGCTGCTCTCATTTTATTTGAATGGGATAATGAAACGGAAGCTCCGGAAGAAGCTTCCGAATTGACAGCCCGGGCCATTGAAGCTCTTTCCAATGAATATTACGAAGCCGTCATCAATAACGACGTTAAAAAGCTTTTGAAACAGCTCTCTGAAGAAAAGAATCTCTCGGATAAAGAACGGGCTATTTTAAAAGATATGAAAAGACAGTATGACAGTATGGAACCTGTCCCGGCCGAAGAATACCAGGCTTATCAGGGTCTCATTGCCAGAGCTCCATCCATTTGGGCCAAAGCAAAAGCTGCGGATGACTACGCCATGTTTGCGCCAACTCTCAAAGAAATTATCGACTATCAGAAAAAATTTATCCGATATCGTCTAAAAAGCACCAAAACAAAATTAAAACCTTACGATCTGCTTCTTGATGATTATGAAGAAGGTTTTACGATGGAAAAGCTGGATATTTTCTTCGATGCGCTGAAAAAAGAACTCATTCCTCTCATTCAGGCCGTAAATTCCAAAAAAGATAAAATCTGTAAAGATTATAATTATCAAAATTATCCTGTCGAACTCCAGAAAACCTTCAACCGTAAATTGGCAGAACATGTCGGTTTCGATTTTAACCGCGGTGTCATTAAAGAAAGCGTTCATCCATTTACAACAAACCTGCATAATAAGGATGTCCGGATCACAACCGCTTACCACGAAAATAATCTGGAAAGCGCCCTGTTCTCAACTATTCACGAAAGCGGACATGCCCTTTATGAAATGCATATTGCCGACGAATTGACGGCCACACCGGCCGGCAGCGGTACTTCTATGGGTATGCACGAAGGACAATCACGTCTTTTTGAAAATAATTTCGGACGCAGCTGCGCCTTCTGGGTTCCGCTTTTCCAAAATTTAAAAGATACTTTCCCGGAACAACTGGCGGACATTGACTTGGACACATTTATTCTCGGTATTAATAAATCCTCACCGAGCCTTGTCCGTACAGAGGCAGATGAATTGACTTATTCCCTCCATATTCTTATCCGCTATGAGATTGAAAAAATGATTTTTGAGAAGGATGTGGATGTAGATAAACTTCCGGAACTATGGAGCAAAAAATATGAAGAATATCTGGGTGTAAAACCAGAAAAAGATTCCGAGGGTATCCTTCAGGATATCCACTGGGCCTGCGGAAACTTTGGCTATTTTCCTTCCTATGCTCTGGGAACTGCCATTGCTGCACAAATTTATGCCCATTTAAAACAAGTCATGCCCCTGGACGATTATCTGAAATCCGGAAACTTTCAGCCAATCAATGACTATCTGAAAGAACACATTCACCGTTTCGGCAAAACAAAAACAACAAATGAGATTCTTCTGGATATGATGGGGGAAGACTTTAATCCCCAATATTATATTGATTATCTGAAGGAAAAATATGAAACATTGTATAAAGATTTATAAAGAGAAATATAATGGCCGGCCGCCAGCAGCGGTCGGTCCTTTACAATTCGGATTTAATATACCATGACTGCCCGTTATCCAGACAATAAACGCCAAGCCAGCCGCCGTAAACACAACCACAGTCAATGGCTACATGATGATTTTTCTCAAGTATCCGGCCCCTTTGTTCGCCTTTCAATTGAAGTGTCGGCCTGTGTCCCGTCACCAGATATCTATTGTTAAAATACTCTTTCTCATAATCTGGCGATTTAAAAATCACTTCAGACAAAGTATAGTTCTCCAAAGGCTTTTCCGGAGCAAAAGGCTCCAGTCCGGCATGAACCAATATGTAATCCTTTTGATTCGCGGACACTTCTTCATATAATGAAAATTCCTCCAAATAATCAATAATATCCATCCGTTCATCGGCAGAGAGCTTCTGAAACTGACGTATCGTCGTCTGTCCGCCGTCCATGCACCAATTCAGATAATTCATCATATCCTCCTCCGACAAATAATTTCCCGCCGTTTCCTCCGTAATCTCCACACAGAGTTTTTTCAGAACAGTCAGAGCCATATATTCATGATTGCCGATGATTGGAATAACATTGGGACGCAGCATCATATCCTGAAGTATTTTTACAGGCTCCGGTCCTCTGTCCACCACATCCCCTAGGACATACAACGTATCCTGTGCATTGAAATGAATCATCTCCAATGCTTTTTGATATTCTTTATAGCATCCATGTAAATCACTCATCACATAGTACATATTATTCTTCCCTTCTCTAACCTGGTTATATATCATCCAGTGCCTATTCCAGGCACCGGATCTGACACCATCCGTCCATATCTACAATTGCCAGAATTCCTTCAAATCCGGTGAAAAAATAAACATAGTAATCCCCCTCGGACTGAAAGAAACGCACGGCACACTTCAGTTCGCCAATACGCCGCCGGAATTCCGGATGAATTTCATTAGCAATACGCAAAATCTGTTCTTCTTGCCGGAACTGTTTTTGTACGGGCATTTCCTGATAGTGCAGATATAAATGTCCCGCTTCGCACGGGTTTATGCACTGGCAACACTTAAAATAGCTTCCGAGCATCATATAGATAATATAAGCCTTTGCCAACTGGATACTGTAGCGTTTGTTGTTCATTACTGCATTTTTCATAAATCTTACCTCCCGAAAAAACGTGTGCTGTTTTCAAACGCAAAAAGCGTTGTAAAAAGGACAGAAAGATAGAGTTATCCTTCTCATTCTTTTCCACAACGCTATATATACATTTTTTCATTTCCGATACACGAATATCGGGAAATAAGTGTTTACATTATATCTCTTCTGTTTTACTTTGTCAACAAGGTATGGACATTTAACCTTGCCAGCCGTTCCCTTTCTTCCGGTGTAAACTCATAGTCGGTCACAACTGCAGAATAGTCGCTCAGGCTATTAATCCGATTCATTCCATTTTTATGAAATTTGCCCGCGTCTACCAGGAGATACGACTTGACGCACTGACTCACGAGCTGCTTCTTAAGAAATGCCTTTTCAATAGTCGGGCAGGCAACATTAAAATTATCGTCAATGCTGGCCGTGCCAAAAAAGCCAATATCAAAGGTAAAGCTTTCCATCATCTTTGAAGCATAATATCCCATAATACAGCCTGTTGTTTTTTGAATCTGTCCGCCGCAGACAATGATGTTATCATGGGTCTCGCTCAGCCTGGCGGCAATTTTAATATCATTAGTCACAATGACCAGATTCGTCATATGTTCAAGCTGCATGGCCAGTTCATAGGTCGTTGTGCCCGCATCAATAAACACCACAGCATCCTCTGTAATAAATTCTTTTGCTTTCTCGGCAATCTTAAACTTAGCAGAATGATTGGTGATTTTTTTCATATTTATTAATCAATTTTCACAAAGATTGTTCGATTTTGATAAAATAAAGCAAAAAATTGCAGTACCCTTTTTTTGATACTGCAATTTCAAACATTCACTTATACTTTTTAATATAACGCTTTATAAATTCCAAGCACGGTTTCCCGGTCAAGTTCCGTATAGTTATTTGCCATCAACCGTCCCTGTTTTTCCATAACAATATCTGTAAACATTTCAAGTTCACTTTCTTTAACACCATAAGCCCGAAGTGGCTGTTTCTTTAACAGCTTGTTTAAAAGAGCTTCCAGAGCTTCATAAACCTGTGTCTCCGGACAATTTAAGATTCCGGCCAGCAATCGGTTGAGGTCCTGAATAGCACCCACCGGCTGGAGTTTTTGATAGGTTTTATAGACTTCCGTAAAAAGAGCATAGTTGGCTTCACCGTGAGCAACATGGTACATACCTCCCAACGGAAAACTCATGGCATGAACAGCAGCACAGCCTGCATTGCTGAATGCTATTCCCGCATAATTGCTTGCCATAAGGAAATCTTTCATATGGCTTAGCCGAGCATCTTCACCCTCGGCCGCGATCTCTTTAAATCCATTTAAAATCATGCGGATGGCTTCTATAGAAAACATCCGTGAAAATGGACTGGCTTTTGGCGATGTAAAGGATTCCACCGCATGAATCAGGGCATCAATGGAACTTGTTGCGAAAAAGCGGAACGGAAGACCTTCTAAAAGCTCCGGCACAAGAACAGCTTCATTGGCCAATAATGCATCATCAGCCAAACCAAGCTTTGTATTTCTGGACTCCAGGATCAGCACACCGATATTCGTTACTTCGCTGCCCGTACCACAGGTCGTTGGAACAAGAATCAATTCTTTATCCCGAACAGGCGGAAACTTTTTATCATAAAGCTCCAATACCGGAGTCATAGTTTTTAACGCAAATAGTTTTGCCACATCCAAAATAGCACCGCCACCGACAGCAATCACACGATGATATTCGTAATCGCCCACCGCTTTATACATCTTCTCGACCATGACATCACTCGGTTCCCCCTGAATATACTGACGATAATCTACAACTTTAGCATCTCCGGTCAGGCCCTCAAAATAACGTTTATATGTCCCGCCGCTGATAAAGATCAAATCGCCTTTAGCAGGTTTTAACTGTCCGCAAAATTCTTTGACTGTGTCGCATTGTTTAATCACCGGCACGATACGAAACTCTTTCATACAAACCGCCTCCTAAAGTAATTTCTGCAAATCCCTGATATCCTCAAGTAAAACATCCGCGTCCCCAATTTCCTCGCGTGTTCCGAAACCATAGACACAGCCAGCTGTATACACTTTATGGTATCTGGCCACTTCCATATCATGAAAACGATCCCCAACCATCAGATATTCCGAAGGATATGTTTCTTTAATCACATTGAAAATCTCATATTTCGGTTTCTGTTCATAATCTCCGCTGCAATACATATGGTCAAAATAATTCCTCAGGCCGAAACATTCTGCATGTATATCCATATAGACATGCCCGCAATTACTCAAATATAAGAGATAATAGCCTTTATCCTTGAGATACTGCAGCGTCTCCAGGGCTCCATCGTAAAGAACCGCTTCTTTGTTACAGATTTTCTCTGTCATAAGCCGACCGACTTCCCCTGCATAGAACATCTTTTTCTCCTGTGAAAATTCCGGCATAAAAGAATCCCACATATCCTGAACACTATATCCAAGCCATTTCGTAATCTCATCATCTCTGAATTCACGTTCCGGTGCATCTTTGGCATCAACCATTTCCCGGTACATCTGACGAAACGCATCCACATAGATTTTTGAACTATTGTGGATGGTTCCGTCATAATCAAAAATAATCGTTTTTATGTCTTTCATCGCCTTCTTTAATTACATCTGGCGGAAAAGATTAGCCATTTCAATAGCGCTGAGTGCACAGTCATATCCTTTATTTCCAGCTTTTGTTCCGGCACGTTCAATTGCCTGTTCAATATTATCTGTAGTAAGTACGCCAAACATTACTGGCAGACCATACTGAAGAGATACGGAAGCAACACCTTTGGATACTTCAGCACATACATAGTCATAATGGGATGTGGAACCTTTAATAACAGCACCAAGACAGATAATAGCGTCATATTTTTTGCTCTGAGCCATTCTCTGAGCAGCAACAGGAATTTCAAATGCTCCTGGTACCCATGCAACTTCAATATCATCTTCATTCATACCGTGACGAACAAGCCCATCTATAGCTCCGCTGAGTAACTTGGAACCAATAAATTCATTAAAACGTGCTACGATAATTCCTACTTTTAATCCTTCTGCAACCAGTCTTCCTTCAAATGTTTTCATTTTTATATCCTCCGTTTTATCTTAAATTTTAAATAATTTCAGTTAATGTCACTATTTTATTTATATGTCAGCCAATGACCCATTTTTTCCTGTTTTGTTTTCAGATAGAAAGCATCATCCTTACCAAGTTCCATCTGAATCGGAACACGCTCAACAATGGAAAGGCCATAACCTTCAAGACCATACACCTTTTCCGGATTATTGGTCATAAGACGCATTTCCTTGATTCCCAAATCCACAAGAATCTGTGTACCAATCGTATAGTCACGCATATCTGCCGGGAATCCCAGTTTGATATTTGCTTCAATGGTATCATAGCCCTGATCCTGAAGCTCGTAAGCACGAATCTTGTTAATCAGACCAATTCCCCGGCCTTCCTGACGCATATAAAGAAGTACGCCCCGGCCTTCGGCTGCAATTCGTTTCATGGCTGCATCATACTGCTGTCCGCAGTCACAGCGGCCGGAGCCTAACGCATCACCAGTCAGACATTCGGAATGTACACGGCAGAGAACCGGTTTTCCATCCCAAATATCACCTTTAACTAAAGCTACATGATGTTCGCCATTTAATTTATTGATGTAACCATAAATTTCAAAATATCCATAACGTGTCGGCATTTTAGCTTTTGCCACACATTCGACAAAGCTTTCATGAGTCTTACGATAATGAACCAGATCTTTTACAGTTCCAATCTTCAATCCATGTTTTTCGGCAAATTTCACCAGGTCCGGTGTCCGTGCCATCATGCCGTCTTCTTTCATAATTTCACAGCAGAGACCTACCGGCTTTAATCCGGCGATTTTCAATAAATCAACAGTAGCTTCTGTATGTCCGCGCCGTTCGATGACACCGCCGTCTCTCGCCAACAGAGGGAACATATGGCCTGGACGTCTGAAATCTTCCGGTTTTGCATCATCTTCCACCGTTTTCATAGCAGTGATGGAACGCTCATACGCGGAAATTCCCGTTGTTGTACTTACATGGTCAATGGATACGGTAAATGCTGTTTCATGGTTATCTGTATTATGAACACACATCGGATGAAGTTCCAATTTATCCACATATTCTTTGGACATCGGCATACAGATCAAGCCTTTCGCTTCACTTGCCATGAAATTCACATTTTCCAGCGTGGCAAACTCTGCAGCACAAATGACATCGCCTTCATTTTCTCTGTCCTCATCATCAATAAGAACAATATTTTTTCCGGCTTTCAAATCATCTAAGATTTCCTCAATGGTATTGAATTTAAATGTTTCGCTCATCTCTTAAGTCCTTCTTTCTTTGTTTAGTAAAACCGATTAGATAAAACCGTATTTTCTTAAATAATCTTCGTTTATCGTCTCCTTCACAGGTTCCTGTATTTCTTCCTGCCCCTGGAGAAGTTTTTCCACATATTTACCGATCAGGTCGTTTTCCAGATTTACCCGGTCGCCAGCTTTCTTTTTCAACAAGGTGGTTTCTTCTCCCGTATGAGGAATGATGGAAACTTTGAAGACTTTATTATCCACATAAGCCACCGTCAGACTGATGCCGTCGATGGTTATGGAACCCTTTTCAATAATGTATCTTAAAATATTGGGGGCTGCTTCGATAGTCACCCAAACGGCATTGTCTTCTCTTTCTAAAGACAATACTTTTCCGGTTCCGTCCACATGACCGCTGACAATATGTCCGCCAAGCCGATCACTGAGACGCAGGGCCCGTTCCAGATTTACCTTATCCCCTGGCCTTAAATCACCGAGATTGGTTCTTCGAATGGATTCTGCCATGACATCCGCCTCAAAGGTTCCGGAGCCAAGCTTTGTTACCGTCAGGCACACACCATTGGTACAAATACTGTCACCGAGCTTTGTGCCCTCAAGGACCTTACTGGCAGCAACGGTCAGAACAGAAGACTTTGCTCCATGTTTTACGCCTTTCAGGACACCCATTTCTTCAATAATCCCTGTAAACACTCTGCTCACCTTCCTTCTTTGATATATCCGATTATTTTTATATCATTACCAATAGTTTCTGCTTTCCAGTCTGAAATATGCCACGCCTTGCTTAAAGCTGAAATTCCCCGACCTTCCACCGGCGTCTTTGCGTTTTTGCCGCCAATCAACATTGGAGCAATGTAAAACTGCACTTTATCCACAATTTCCGCCTGCAATGCGCCTTCGGCCAGCCGTCCGCCGCCCTCCAGCAGGATACTGTCGATTTTCATCTCTCCCAAACGTTCCATGAGAATATTTAAATCCACATGGCCATCCGGATCCGCAGGCACTTCGACGATCTGAGCGCCGCAGGCCTCCAGCCTTTCTTTCTTAACAGCATCACTGTTTTGCACTGTTGCCACGATCAACGGATATTCCTTTGCAGAACTTACCAGTTTAGAATTTTCAGGAATCTGCAAATGACTGTCCACAATAATCCGTATCGGCTGCTTACCTCCCGGAATCCTGCAATTCAACATCGGATCATCTGTCAGCACCGTTCCGATTCCTGCCATAATGCCTGTTAATTCATGACGCAGGCGATGAACTTCTTCTCTGGAAGCTTCACAGGAAATCCACTGGGATTCACCCTCAGCCGTGGCAATCTTTCCATCCAGCGACATCGCCGCTTTCAGAACAACAAAAGGCCGCTTTGTGACAATATATTTCATAAATACTTCATTTAATGCAACAGACTTTTCTGCCAGGATTCCGGTAATAACAGGAATTCCTGCATTTCGAATCTTCTCAATACCCCGGCCCGCCACAAGAGGGTTCGGGTCCAGCGCACCAACGACTACCCGTCCAATTTTCTTTTCCACAATCTTATCGGCACACGGCGGTGTTTTCCCATAATGAGAACACGGTTCTAAAGTCACATACATGGTCGCGCCGGTCACATCTTCCGTCGCATTCTTAAAAGCATTCACTTCCGCATGACCTTCACCGGCACGGATATGATAACCCTCGCCAATAATCCGGCCATCCTTGACAATCACTGCCCCGACCATCGGATTCGGTGTCGTCGTCCCCCGGCCTTTTGCCGCCAGCGCAAGAGCCCGCTCCATATACATTTCATCAATTTTCTTCTGTTCTTCCGGATAACTGTTCGTCATCTTTGTTTACGCCTTCTTTCTCCGGTATTTTCATTCAAAGAAAAAACCACATACCAATTTCAGGGCTGTGGTCTTAATATTCAATATATGACACAATTTTGTTCTCCCGATGTCCGCACTCAAAAGCCCATTTCTAACCAACTTAAAACAAAAAAGCTCCGGAACATATCATTCCAGAGCATAGCAAACAAAACTGTAATCATCATTCACTTCTTTCATCCAGACTATACTGTCGGCTTCGGAATTTCACCGAATCGGCCTTTCGGCTCGTGGGCTATACCACCGGTAGGGACTTTCACCCTGCCCTGAAGTTCATATTCAATTTACTTTATTTATCATAATCCTTTTTATATATAATGTCAAGTACATTTATATCGAACGCTTTGTCAGAAAATATTGCCATTTTTCACATTACCGCCGTACCTGGTAATCCAAAACCATTGACAGTTGATCCATCTTTTCTTTAATTGCTTTACGTGTCATTCCCTCTGATACGCTCAAATCGTCGAAAACAGCTCCATTGCGACGGCCGCCGTCAAGGAAAAAGCAATCCATGCTGGTGCATTTCCGATAATCAATATTCGTATTTTTCGGAAGAATCATTCCGGTAATCGGTGTGATATGGTACTGACCATCAACAATACTTTCAATAAAATCGAAATAAATAAACTTCATTTTCTCATTCAGATAGGCATACTGACGTTTATAGATATTGGAAACTTCGATAAAATCCGGCTGTGAGACCGCCATATAAGAAGGATAATTTCCTTTCCATCCATGGTCCATAAAGACTTTTTGAATCTTTTCCCGGATATAAGAACGAAAGTTATTCATATCCCGGTCACTCTCATACAGTCCCTGCTGATCCCGTCCACATTGTTCCAAAAGCTGATTCAATGTCTTGAACAAAATATTTCCTTTGAGAGAACGCATCGTATACAATAATTCCTGAATCAACTCCCGGTCATTGCACTCTCTTTTCAAAAAACAATCAGCCAGTCGTCTTAAGCCAAGCCCCGCAAAAAACTCTGCTCCTTTACGCATCTGAACAGAATCCAGCTGCCAATCAACCTGATCCGAGTCGTACAAAACCGTAGATTTACCAAAACCGATTTTCGTCGTCGGCAGCAAGTAAAGTTGAAGATACGGACGCAAAAATTTAAAAATTTCCAAAGCTTTCTGTTCATGAACATTCAGATAATTTTCACCCAATACCTGATACTTCTGTTCAATCGCTTCCAATGTCTCATTCACAAGATCCCAGGGCAACCCGATCGTATCGCTTTTCAGTTTCAGCGTATGTACATGATAATCCCAAAGGCGTACACCGCCCTGCAATGATGAAAAAGAAAATGCACTTTCCTTTGGAGCCTGTCCCTCTCCGTTCGATGCCAGACGATTCGTAAAACTCAGCCGATACCGACCATCCGCCAAACGTTCACCCCGAAGATTTTCCATAAAAATTTCTTTTGGGTGACGCCCATCCTCAATCAGTACATCTTGAAATTCCACGTTGATCGCAAAGCCCTGGCTCATCTGGACATTTACCAGAAAATTCCGGTCTTTGATTTTATACGGTATCTTCCGTTTTCCAACCAGTTCCCGATAGAAAGCTAACAGTACCCTCTGTTCTTCCGTATGAAATTGTTGAACGAACTGATGAAATTTTTCATCCACAAAATCATAATTCGACATAAAAAGCCCCTTACTCTAACCAAATCTGATATAGCCTAACCTTTACTATTTTAGCACGACTATCCATCGGATGCAATCATTCTTTATTCTCAATCACAATCTTTCGCGTTATTTCATCCCGCATAAGGCGCTGCCAGATTTCAGCCACCGGAAGGCCGACCACGTTATTATAATCTCCATGAATCTCACGAATAAATACAGATCCCCGGCCCTGAATTGCATAGCTTCCTGCCTTATCCATCGGTTCTCCGGTATGTATATAGTTTATCAACTGTTCTTCATCCGCAGGATACATTGTCACGTCTGTCTTTTCATAAAATACCTGGGTCTTATCCGCCATCATCAGACAAACACCTGTATAGACCTGATGGGTTCTTCCCTGGAGAAACCGGAGCATTTTCAAGGCATCGTCCTCATTCTTTGGTTTTCCCAGAATCACATTATCCAATGCCACAATCGTATCTGCTCCGATCACCAATATATCCGGCTTCTCGATGCCGCCAACCTGGGCGAATATATCTTCGGCCTTGTCCATGGCAAGTCCCATGACTACCTGAGCCGGACTGGTCCCTTGCATTCTTTCTTCTTTATGACTTGGCTTAATCTCAAATTTCAATCCAATCTGTGTGAGTAACTCCCGCCGTCTCGGTGATGCGGAAGCTAAAATAATTTTACTCATTTTACATTCCTCCCGGATACAGTATACCCGGCAGACGGATGATTTTCAACTGTTACTTTCCCATCATCTCCGTCATGTTACTCCAATACATTTTCGGCATCATGTTCATGCGGCATCGCGGATTTTCCCGTTCTTTGATGCCAATAGTTTCATAAAAGCTTTTCCACCACTGTTCAAATTGCTTCTGGCCGTCGGAGACATCGGAGATGATCCGTTGAGCCGGAGTTACATCTTTGGCAATCCACCAGCCCTTACCTGCTTCATGGACACATACCTCATGCCGCCGTTCATCATAAATCATCCAGTTTTCCATCGGATATCTATCGGCAAAATGCTCTGCTGCCAATGGAATCTGATGGTGTTTCGGCGCTATTTTTGCAAAAAGGATGCCATTGTTCAATTCCCGAAAGCGCACAAAGCCATAAAAACGGTCCTTCTCCCGCATAACGCCTCTTTCCAGCTTCATCATGCGATTCACCACTGGGTCCGCAAGCTGTTCCGTCACCTTTCTGCCAATACGAAAACCAAGAACAAGGAACCGATAAATCGTGTCCGCCTTATCCATATAACAGGACATAGCCGCATACTTTACCATATGCCAGGCATAGCCGGAAATTTTATGAATCACTGCATCGGCCACCCGTGCAGCCTTATCCACATCCGTCTCTATCCGAATCATCTCCGAAAACAGGGATGGTTCCACATAATCCCCGGCGGCAATCGACTGATACTCATGACCATAGCGGCTCATATAAGCCGCATGAACAGCGGATAAAATACCTTCCAGAGAGTCTTCACACATATAAATTCTCGGCGTTTTCATACGACTACCTCCCGCAGGGCCGGCAGCGGAATCTGCCATTGACCGGCTTGACTGTCATCAAATAATGAAAGCTGATGATAACCGGAGATAGATTCCTGTACTTCGATTGGAAGCCGTTCATGTATAGAAAGAAGATTCCGCGTAATGGCATCCTCATTAAAATTTATCCGATACATCATCTTTCCTGAACAGGTGATAAAATATACTGCCCGCTTCAGGACAATACCCATTTTCTTTAAATCATTAAAATTTAATGTGGCATGACGCCGAGCCATACAAATCCGCCGGGCGCCGGTTACACCGATTCCCGGAACACGTAAAAGCATCTCATAGGACGCCCGATTCACTTCTACCGGAAACTGCTCCAGATTACGCAGCGCCCAGTCACACTTCGGGTCTAATACGATATTAAAGGAACTATGCTGTTCACTTAGAAGTTCATCCGCCCGGAAGCCATAATACCTCAATAACCAGTCCGCCTGATACAGACGGTGTTCCCGCAAAAGCGGCGGCTTGGTATCCACTGCCGGAAGGAGATTATCTTCATTGACTGCTACATAAGCCGAATAAAATACCCGCCGCAGTGCAAATTTTTTATACAAGGCTTCCGCCACCGAAATAATCTGATAATCACTTTCCGGTGTGGCCCCGACCATGACCTGGGTACTCTGTCCCGCCGGCACAAACTTCGGTGCATGACAATATACTGTCAATTCTTCCTTATTCTGCAAAATCCCCTGCTGCACCTGACGCAGCGGCTTTAAAATCATCTTTCTGTCTTTATTTGGTGCAAGTTTTTTCAATCCTTCCGCTGTCGGCAATTCCAGATTACAGCTCATTCTATCCGCATAAAAGCCGGCTCTTTGAATCAGGTCTTCATCCGCTCCCGGAATCGATTTCACATGAATATAACCATGAAACTGATATTTATCCCTCAAAAGATGTAATGTTTCCAAAATCAGCTCCATCGTATAATGAGGATTTTTTACCACACCGGAACTTAAAAAGAGCCCTTCAATATAATTTCTTCGGTAAAAGCCCATCGTGAGCTGACATATTTCCTCTGGTGTGAATGTTGCTCTCGGCACATCGTTACTCAAACGATTTTTACAATATTTGCAATCATAAATACAATCATTGGATAAAAGTATCTTTAACAGAGATATACACCGGCCATCGGAAGCAAAGCTGTGACAAATCCCACAGGCCTTGGAATTTCCCATACCCTGACCGCCGCTTTTCCTATCTACCCCCGAAGATGTACATGCCACATCGTACTTGGCCGCATCTGCTAAAATCATTAATTTTTTCTGTAACGGGTCTGCCTCCGCCATATATTCCATCACTCTGCCTCCTTCCAGTCAGACAAAATCTTCTCGTCATCTATCCATTGCCGAATTATCCTTTGGCAATTCCTTTACCGCATCAGCGGCATTCAAAATCTTTAGCTGATACTCGGCAATTTCCCTCAATATTTCAAAACGCTCTTTTTTCTCCTTGCCTTCCCGAATCATCTGCGCATTATGTGTCTCAAGGTTTGACAAAACTGTCAATTCATTGACTGTAGCAAAATCTCTTATATTATTATTCTTTGCTGTTTTCCCATTCTTTAAGTCTCTGAAATTCTTTAATCAAATACAACTTAAAAACCGGACTTATAGCTGAAGCAAACTCAAAGGCAATATCCTTATGCGCAAACGTTCCTCCATATTTTCCCCGTTTCACAAACATTCCAATGGCATTCGTTTTTTCAATCCACTCCGAAACACTTGGTGTAAAAGTATGCAATCCGGCATCTTTTTTAAAGTGTTCACTTTCGAACACTTTAAAATTCGGATTATACATCTGCTCCCAAGTTCCTAAAAATTCAAGAGTTATACGATTTCTCAACCAGTTACGCACGACATCCGCGGCTCTGGACTTTTCCGACTTTGCCGACGCCATATCCGTGATACAAATGTAGTCGCTGAATTCTTTAGATGTCACAGAAATCGGAATGTTTTGAACCGTAATCACATTGTTTTTCTTCATAAATAAAAGTCTCCTTCCCAGGAGATACCGCTTTACATTTATTTCATACACATACTCATTATATCACACATACGTTCTTTTTCAAACATTTGTTCGATATTTGTGATATATAAATTAAACAAAAAATATGATATACTGATAGAACAAATTCACACAGGATAAGGAGATTTTTTATGAAAGTAATCAGAGCAACGGAAACCTGGCAGCAGGCCGGTGCCTATTATGTGCGTATTCAGGGAATGGCAAAACAGCATCACATCACATTAAGAGAGGAATTTGACGAGCATGACGGGCCTGATACCAAATATATTGTTTTACTTGATGAAGAGTTTCCTATCGCCACATGCCGTATTTATGAAATTGACTCAACCAGCGCCACTATCGGGCGGGTTGTCGTGTTGCCGGAATATAGAAAACAAGGACTTGGAAGCCGTGTCATTAAAGAGGCCGAACGTTGGATTAAAGAACTGGGTTATGAAAAAATCATTCTGGAAAGCCGGGATATTGCTGTGGGATTTTATGAAAAGCTTGGATATAAAGCTAATTTTGACAAAATGATTTATGGTGAGACGTTCACCTGCGTTTATATGGAGAAAATGCTTTAATGCCATAATCCTCAAAAACGCACCTTGGGGCACCCTCCGCAAGGAAGGTGCCCCTAAAATGACTCTTATTTCAAATTTACTTTGAAAAACTGCTCCATTTTTTCGAAGGGAATTATATTCTTTTCTCCGCCGTCATACAAATCAGTATGCACTGCATCAGGAATAATCATTAGCTCTTTATTATCCGTATAAGCGTTACCCTTTACCATATAGGAAAAGGCATCCTTACTAAAGTAACAGGAATGCGCTTTTTCTCCGTGAATCATCAGCACTGCACTGCGGATTTCATTGCTGTATCGTAAAATCGGCATATTCAAAAAGGACATACAACCTGTCACATTCCAGCCCTCGTTAGAGTTGAGAGAGCGCTTGTGATAACCACGTTCTGTTTTGTAGTAATCGTAATAATCTTTTACGAAAAACGGCGCGTCTTCAGGCAGAGAATCTGCAACACCGCCGCCACGCACATAAGTCCCTGAGCGATACTCCCTGGTGCGCTGAGCATTCAGCGCTTTTCTTTTCTCATAACGAGCCGCTTCACTATCTTCAGAATCAAAATAGCCTTTCGCATTTACACGGCTCATATCGTACATCGTCGAAGTTACCGTAGCCTTAATTCTGGTATCAAGCGCCGCCGCATTCAGTGCAAGACCGCCCCAGCCGCATATACCGATGATTCCGATTTTTTCAGAGTCCACATTGTCCTGTACAGACAAAAAATCGACCGCCGCCTGAAAATCCTCGGTATTGATATCGGGAGAAGCCATATATCTCGGTTCACCGCCGCTTTCGCCCGTGAAGGACGGGTCAAAAGCAATCGTAAGAAACCCCCGCTCTGCCATTGTTTGTGCATACAATCCGGAAACCTGTTCCTTGACTGCGCCAAAAGGTCCGCTTACCGCAAGGGCCGGAAACTTGCCCTGTACATTTTTTGGCACATACATGTCCGCCGCAAGAGTAATTCCATAACGATTATGAAATGTTACTTTGCTGTGACTCACCTTATTGCTTTTAGGGAAGGTTTTATCCCATTCCTGTACTAAATTGAATTCCATCTTTGACCCTGCCTCCACTATTTCTTTTTTCTCTCTTCAACGAGATCGACAAACCACTCGACCATCGCCGGATCCTGATGGGAGAAGAACAGGCTTTCATTTTTATCCAAATCGGCAATGAGGGCCATATCCTCCTCCGACAGCACAAAGTCAAACACATTAAAGTTTTCTTCCATGCGCTGTATGTGCGTTGACTTCGGAATCACAACGACTCCTCTCTGAATATTCCAGCGCAGCATAACCTGAGCCGGGCTTTTTCCGTATTTTTCACCGATTTTCATAATGACAGGATTATCAAAGGTGCCTTCCCGTCCTTCTCCAAAAGGCGCCCATGCTTCCAGACGGATATCGTACTTGTCCGCCCATGCTTTTAGTCTTTTTTGCTGATTGAAAATATGAATCTCCATCTGATTGACCATCGGCTTTATCCGATTAAAGGCCGTAAAATCAATCATACGGTCAGCATAAAAATTTGAAATGCCGATGGCGCGGATTTTTCCCTCATCATACAATGCTTCAAGCGCTCTCCAGGCACCGTAAGTATCGGAGAACGGCTGATGCAGAAGAACCAGATCGAGATAGTCCGTTTTAAGCTTACGAAGCGATTCTTCTACAGAAGCTTTTGTCTCCTCATAACCGTAATGTTCAATCCAAACCTTTGTCGTAAGAAAGATTTCTTCCCTCGGCACACCGGATTTTTCAATAGCAGAACCGACTTCCTCCTCATTAAAATACGACTGTGCCGTATCGATATGTCTATACCCTACTTTTAAGGCATCAAGTACACAACGCTCACATTCCTCTTTTGCCACCTGATAAACGCCGTAGCCTAAAATAGGCATTCTCACACCATTTGATAATGTTATATATTCCATAATAAAATCCTCCGTTATTTCTCCCAAACCTCTTTTGCCATACGCAGTGCCGCCCAAGCCTTTGGCCAGCCTGCATAAAAAGCGGCGTGTGTAAGAATTTCCGATATTTCTTCCTTTGTTACTCCATGATTTTTTGCATTTAATAAATGAAACTTTAATGAGCTATCCAAAACTCCGCTTGCCATCAGCGCTGTCACTGTAACAATACTTCTGTCCCTTGCAGACAGTTTATCTTCTCTCGACCAAACCTGACCAAAAAGTATGTCGTCATTAATTTCGGCAAACTTTGGAGCGAATGCACCAAGTTCATCTCTTCCTGCCGTTATCTTTGCCATTTTCAGTTCCTCCCTTTTCTAAATTTTATAATTTTTCGTATTCGTCGTCAGAAACCAGCTCACACCATTCTGTCCTGCAATTCTCCCCCGGCACTTCGACGGCTAAATGCTGAAACCACGAATCCGCCGTCGCCCTGTTTTATTCTTACAGTATAACGCGCGGCGCCTTGACACGGAATTTCCAATATGTCAGCATTGTATAAACTTAAAGTTTATACCTATGTTTGGAGGTGCAATATGTATACCCCTATGCTTCACACTTTTATAACCGTTATTGACTATGGCAGCTTTTCCAAAGCTGGAAAGTCATCTGAACCTAAAATTGATGGAACGAACTCCGGTCGGCATACATGCAACACCGGCAGAGGAAGTCATTTATCGGGATGCAAAGTTTATGATTAATTACTCAAAAAAGTCCATTACCGCTGCAAATGCCGCCACCCATACCTATGACACCACTTTCTGCGTCGGTACATCTTTGCTCAATCCCGCAAAACCTTTTATGGACTTGTGGTATCATATCAATCAAAGTTTTCCCGACTACAAGCTGCACCTTGTTCCTTTAGAAGATACCCCTCAGTTTTATGATTTATCCATATTTAACCGTTGTGCGGAAACCGGCAATGTTCTGCTTACAATTGAATGCTGGCAGGAGGTTCATCCCGGCCTTGTATCTATTCCGGTCAATTGGGATTACAGTATTCCCTATGGATTACTTTACAGCCTTCATGCACCGGAGGATGTCCTAAGATTTGTTAAGGTAGCAGAAAACATAACCCATAAAGCTTAAATATAAAAAAGGCACTCTGCAATTCCCACAGAGTACCTTTTTGTCAAACAGACTTATTTACCGTTCTTTTCATTTTATCCATCTCAAATTGCACGTTGTATAATCCTGCCGACGGTTCCCTACTTACCGAAAATTTCCCTGGCTGCCTTCATATTTTCAATAATAGACACCTCGAACGGACACCGGGTTTCACAGGCACCGCACTGAATACATTCACCGGCATGGTGGGAAAGCACCGCATAATGTTCCCGTACCGTTTCCGGGACTTCCCCCTGGGCCCGGGCCAGATTCAGAAATTTGGTAACGGATGCCACATCAATCTGTTTCGGACATGGCGCACAGTGGCTGCAGTACATACAATGGCCCTTCCAACTGATATTTGGAAAGGATGCAAATGCCAGTGCGTAATCTTTCTCGTCATCTGAGGCTTCCTCATAGGCAAGGCTTGTCTTTAATTGCTCGGCCGTGCGGGCCCCGGCCAGAACTGTCGCAACCGCCGGGCGGGTCAATGCATAATGCAGACATTGATTTGCTGTCAGCGCTTTTCCTGCCGGAGACAGGGAGGCATCCAGCAAATCGCCGCCGCCAAAGGCTTTCATGACAGTAATTCCCACGCCAAGCCGCTGACAGACTTCATACAATTCCTGACGTTCCGGGTCCATATTCACTAATGGCTCCGCATAATTCTTTTCCCGCCACAAATCTTCCACATCTTCGCTGGCCGGCTGCAAATCATAACACGGATTCACGCTGAACATAAGCACTTCGATATGTCCGCTTTCTACCGCTTTCAAAGCGACCTGCGGGTTATGGCTGCTCAGTCCGATATGATGAATCTTCCCCGCTTTTTTTAGCTCCAATGCATATTGAAGCACCGGACCTTCGGCAATCTCCTGCCAGTCTGTCAGAGAATCCACATAATGAATCATACCCACGTCAATATAATCTGTCTGCAAAAGTGCAAGCATTTCTTCAAATCCTGCCCGCACCTCTTCAATCTTCCGGCTGCGTTCGTATTGATTGTTTTTCCAGACAGAACATATATGGGACTGAATTATAAACTTTTCCCGCCGCCCCAGCAGCGCATTTCCCACACTGGCACGGACCTCCGGATTTGATGTATAAAGGTCAAAATAGTTAATGCCATTTTCCTCCGCCATATCCAGAAGAACTTTGGTATTTCGACAGTCATCCCCGGCAAAACCTTCGCAGCCGATGCCGATTTCACTGACTTTCAGCCCTGTGGCCCCTAAATCACGATATTTCATAAAAATCTTCCTTCCTATTTATTCCAATGTCAGGTAACTGGCATTCATCTGTTCTGCCAGTCGCTTCGCAATTCCCAATCTGAAAACGCCCTTTTCCGTATCGATAACCACGGCGGGGATTCCTGATTCTCTGATTCTCCCGGCTATTTCCATTGCCAATTCCAACGGCGAGCCTTTCTTCTCATCATAATTTGCCTTTCCGTCCGTGACCAGAACAATTATCGGATTTATAGAATCATCTTTTCTTTGTTCCCTATCAATCGTTTCCAACGCTTTCCGAAGTCCCATTGCCAGAGGTGTGTTCCCGGAGGCCGGAAGGGAAGCCAGCCTTTTCCCCGCATATTCAAGGCTCCTTGTAAAAGGAAGTACCAGCTCCGCTTTCTTATCTCCAAAAATAATCAGCCCCGCCTTATCCCGCCGTTCATAGACTTGCCTGAGCAGCGACAGAATGGCTCCCTTTGCAAAGGCCAGACGTCTATCCGCACCCTGAGAACGGCTGGCATCGACCACAAAAAGAATCCCCATCTTTTCTTTACGGATAAAACGTTGATAACGAATATCGGATGCCTCTATACGGACTGCCGGAAATTTCTCCTGTTCCGGGACGGACACACAGATGCCGCACAGCTTCTTTTGATGCCCTGCGGCGGCACGGATTGTCGCCGCAAAAGCAATTTTATCCGCATTAAGATTCCCTGTCTGTGTATAACCACAGGCTTTTCCTTTGTTTCCGTCACTTCCCACGTTCTGCTTTCCAACGGCACTTAATTTCCATTTGGACTTAAGTGCCATATCCCCCATCTCCCGGAGTAATTCCGTAAGGGAAATACTCTGGCCATTTTGCAGAACAGGCACTTCAATCGGGTCTAAAGCCGTCTTTGTTTCCGGCAGCTGTCCGCTTTGTTTCCGTCCTGCTCCCTATCCATCCTCCGATTCATCGGCTTTATCCGCATTTTTCCCGCCCTTGTCCGAACTTAAAATTTCTTCCAAAACCTGCATATTCATATTTCCTTCTTCCAACGGATTTTTTCTCATACGATGGGGCAGGGTATAAATTGCAGCTTTTTTTAAGTCCGCCTGTATGGCCTCTGTCCGTCCGTCAAGAGCGGCAAGTGTCCTGGCTGTCTTAATCATACTGATGTCGGCCCGATGGCCTTCTGTCTCCATGGCAATGCCGATTTCTGCCGCCTGAAGTATAATTTCATGGCTGACAGCCACATTTGGAAGCAATGCTTTGGCAGCTTTAATTTGTTCTGCCAATTCCTTCTGTTTTTTCGAATATTTCCGGCAAAATTTCTGAGGATTTTCTTCATAAGCCAGACGGTTTTCAATAATTTCTGCCCGGATTTCCGCATCCGTTTCACCGGCCACATCCACCACCAGACCAAATCTATCCAAAAGCTGAGGCCGCAGATTTCCTTCCTCCGGATTCATCGTACCCACCAGGGAAAATCTCGCCGGATGGGAATAGGAAATGCCTTCCCGTTCCACCGTATTTGTCCCCATAGCCGCCGCATCCAGAAGAAGATCCACGATATGGTCGTCCAACAGATTTATTTCATCCACATACAAAATATGTTTATCCGCCTGCGCCAGAATTCCCGGTTCAAATTTTTTCTCTCCGGTCTTTATGGCATATTCCACATCCAAAGTGCCTGCGACCCGGTCCTCTGTGGCATTCATCGGAAGTTCCACGACCTTTGCACTTGGCAAAAGGTCCGAAAGCGCCCGTACCGCCGTGGATTTGGCCGTTCCCTTCTGTCCCCGGATTAACACGCCGCCCAGAGACGGATTTACCAGATTTAAAACGAGCGCCTCCTTCATCCGGTCCTGACCCAAAATCGCCATAAACGGGAATTGTTTCTTTTTCTCCATATCAAATATCCTCTCTATTGCTCAATTTCGCCTTCGGTTTCCAGATAGGCCCTTTGCAGACGCTCCATTTCTTCATCCGTCGGCTGCCAGTATCCCCGGTTTCCGGCTTCCGCCAGCCGGTTCAGCATATTTAAATAAGCCCATCGATTGCTTTTCTGCATCCGCTGTTTCAGCTTTTCATCCTCCACATAACATTTTTCCAATTCAGAAAAAATCTGACTGTCAATCTGATTGGTAGTTGCCGTCAGACCAATGATATTTTCAAACCTTCTGGAAATCTGCTGAACTCCATGATAATCATGGCGCATCATTCCTTCAATCCACTTCGGATTCAAAAGCCGGGTCCGTATGCCTTTTTCCATAGCCGCCTTCACATCTTTGGTCCGGATATCCCTGCCGGTCGTATCGGCCACATACATCGCCGCTTTTTCGCCCCGGACCTGCTCCACCGCCTTGGCAAGTCCACCGTAAAATTCATAATAATGGTCCAAATCAACCAATTCATATTCGATATTATTACGGACCTGGGACATCAATTCTACCCGTTTATAATTTAATTCCAGCAATCCCCGGGCTTTCACACCCTTATGTGTTCCGGAATAGACATAAGACAAACTATCTGTAAATCCCAGGGCCAGCTCAGATTCGTCCTTCCAGCTTCCTTTCCGCACCTGTTCCGTCAAAGACGTGCCATATTCACCGGATTTTGGCCCGAAAATCCGGCTCCTTGCCAGTTCTTCCGCCTCTTTTTCCGAATATCCCTGCTTTAACAGCTCCTGATATATTCTATGGGTATTTTTGGCAAACCCGCTCTGTTCGTCGCTCTCCCCGAGAGCATCCAGCTTTTTAAATATTTCATTAAAATTGTCCACAAGATTCGCATACATATCCCGGAAAAATCCGCAGATATGGATAGTCACATCCACCCTCGGACGTTCCAGTTCCTCTGTCGGTATAATTTCAAACCGGGTATCAAAGCTTCCCTCAAACTGCCGCATTCGCACACCCAGGTAATACAATATCTGGCCAATGGTTTCGCCCTGAGTTTTGGAAGTCTCCAGCCCCCACAATATTACCGCCGCAGACTCCGGTGTATGACCGTTTTCCTTCTCATAACGCTCCAAAGTCTGTCTTGCAATTTCTGCTCCCCGTTCAAAAGCCGTCTTTGTCGGCACAAGTCTTGGGTCAAACTGCACAAGATTCCGGCCGGCAGGCAGCATGTCCGGATTCTTTAAAACATCTCCCGCCGGAGCCACCGGCAGGTATTCTCCATTCAAAGCAGCCATCATACCGGACAATTCTTCATTTTCCAATGTATGCAGACCATCCGGCACCAGAGATGTTTCATACTCATACAGCAATTCATCCAGTGTATCCAGCGTCTCCGCATTCATTCCCCGATTTCCGGCCTCTTCCTCAGCTTCTGATTTTTTCTGAAGCAGTCCTAATCTCTCTGCCAATTCCTGTACATTTTCCAATATATCATTGCTTCTTTCCGGCGCAAGCTGCAAACTTTCCCGATATTCGGCAATCGTTTCTTTAAGCTTCTGGTAATCTCCATAGAGTCCGCCCGATACAAACTCCGGCGGCTGATAACTGACAAGCGCTGCGTGACTCCGCCGTTTTGCTGTCATCGCTTCCGATGGATTTCCCATATAATAAAAATAAAAATGAGGAATATTTCCAATCAGACTATCCGGCCAGCAGCTTCCCATCATGCCAGTATCCTTGCCCGGCAAAAATTCCAGGGTCCCATGAGTTCCCATATGTATAATGGCATCCGCCTGAAAATCATTCCTGAGCCATTGATAAAATGCCTGATAAGCCTTTGGCGGCGCCAGATTTTTATCATGATAGCTGGTTTCTGCCGCCTGTTCATCCGAAACACGGCACGGCTGCAAACCAATAAAAATATTCCCTTTCTGAATACCATTTACCGGATATAACTCGCCTTCATAGCGGCAGGTCTGCTCCGGCATTGTACTGTCGGACCACTTCGGTTCATTGCAGGCTCCGCCGCAGAAATACGCTTTTAATTGGTCCGCGCTCATTTCCTCCGTACAATATCCACTCTCCTTTAAAGCGCTTAAAAGTGCGGATACGGAAGAAAAAGTATCTAAAAAGGCGCCGCCGAATAAATTATCTTCCCCCGGCGGATAGTTATAGCATACGACTACCACTTTCTTTTCCTGATTTGGTTTCTTCCTCAGTTCAATATATTTATAAACCCTTTCACACAGGCTGTCCACCCGTTCCTCTATCGGTTCAATGGTTGTAATATCCAGATGCGCCGATTCCATATAATCCGTACGGGTCATAATGCCCACCGGATAGGTCAGAATCCCTCCATCCAGTTCCGGGAGCATCATGCTGATTAAAAATTCTCCCGGATTCACACCGCTCTCACGTGTCCATTCTTCCCGTTCCACCTTTGTCAGACAGAACGGTTTAAAATAAGGTGCTTTCACCCGCTTCAATATCTCTACGGCACCATCCGCATTTCCGCCCATCGGTCCTGCGCCCAGACGAAACGGCATAAAATTTACGATGGCATCAACGGGAACATCATTTTCTGTCAGATAGGCTTCCAGCTTCGGCAAATCTTTGTCCTCATTCTGAGAAAAAGCGATGGGAAGAACATTGGCAAATCTTTTTAGTTTCTTATATACGGCGCAAACCACCGGAAGAAAATCATTCGGGTAGCTGTGACCATAAAATAATAAAGCAATCAGCGGCTTTCCGCTTTCATATTTTTCTTTTTTCCAGTAGGCTTTTAATTTTTCCGTACACTCCTTCGTCTCGGGATTTTTCAGATAAATGCCATATTTCATACTGCATGGCTTTTCCTTTGGAAGCTGTTTCATACCTCCATAATTGCGCAAAAGCAGGCACATGAAAGAATCAATATCTTCCCGTTCTGCCTGCTGCCAGTAATCAATCAGCAAAAAAAGATTTTTCATATCCTTCATCATTCCAAAAGGCGCAATACTCCCCATCATTATAGCCATACGGCGCATGGTGTGCATCATTTTCGTCGCGTTCTTCTTCGGCTTCTGTTCCCTGGGGCCTTCTTTATCTCCTGTATCGGACGAATCCTTTTTCATCTTCTGCATCATATCCATAGAAAATGCTCCAAGACGATTCAAATCTCTGCAGGCATTACCAATAATAATTCTTTGTCCACGGCACATATTCAAACCTTTGCGTACAAAATCCTGCACGGATTCTGATGCCCCCATAATATCAATGACTGCAATATCCGCAGTAGAGATTTCCTCCACAATACTATCCTCTAAGGCCAGCAGTCCGGCCCCCGCACTCGCCACATAAAACATACGGAGATCAATTACATGCTCTCCGTATGTCGTATTAAAATCCTTTTGAAATTGTGTCAATTGGTAAAGTGCCGGAGCAGATACCGCCACAACCGTTATTTTCATACAGATTCGGTTCCTTTCTATTCACTAATGTATTTATTATAGGAACAAAAATCCGTATTTGTCAATCATCCGCATGCCCAGATATTCAGGTTTCTTTTAAACCCCGGGCAGCACCCAAGCCTGAGTTTTGGTCTGAAGTTCTACCATATGCCAAAAGATTCCCTTTTGTTTCATCAAATCTGCCGGTTTCCCTTTTCTTTATCATAATATCCCGCAAAATCATAAGGCAGGATAGGAATATGCGTCATCACATGTATTGATTTGATTAGTTTTAGTTTGTCAATTTCCTCGATGTTCATTATAGGTCTTATTTCCTCCTTCGCGATCGCGCATATATTTATAATAATCATACTGTTTTAATAGGTTTTTTGCTTGTAAAAAAGCATTTCTTTATGTAGTTTTCAATGTTTATTACATATAAAAAAGGGAATGGTCCTTTGGCAACGCCAGATAAGGAAGTTTTTATGTAGGATACGGTGTAACTCAGTAAAATGGGTTACACCGTATTCTTTTTTTCTTATGCTACGAAGCGGAAGTCCTGTGGGTTTGCCCGTATTTCTTCCATCATAGCAAGTATTTCCTGTTCGGTCGGAATATCTATCATACCAACCGCAGTAAAGTAAATATCTACCTTTACATAGCAATGACCGCTTGATTTGTCGTTGTTATGGACTTCAATACGCTCAATCAGAGAATTTACCAGCGTCGGCGTGAGTTCGTTAATTTCGGTCATTTCACGCAGAGTACGGAGTAAAAGCCTTAAATCCGTTGCTTTCTGCTTGGCTTCCTCCAAGGTCTGCCTGCTCTCGGCAACTTCCTGTGTTAATGCTTTCTGCTCCTTTTCATAGCTTTGAAGCATTTTAGAAAAGCGTTCATCGGAAAGTACGCCGATGGCGTTTTGCTCGAAAACCTTTTCAATCAGCCTGTCGATTTCGGCGATTCTCTTTGTACCTTGTTCCACAGCCTGCTCCAGCCTTTTGTGTTCTTTCTGACGCATAGCATTAGTTTTCTTTGCAAGCATATACAGAAATACCGGCTCGTGGCATTTCACAAAATCCGCCAAGCTGCTGATTGCTTCAAGCACTATTCTCTCAAGCACAACGTCACGGATATAGTGGATTTGACAAGTCCCTCTGCCATCCTTGTAGTTGGAACATCTCCAAAATTCCTGATTGCGTTTCAGGCTCTTTGCAGCACAGAAATGCAGTTTTGCGCCGCAATCGGGGCAATATACCAATCCCGAAAACAGACTTGCTCTTCCTGTTGCTGTAGGTCTGCGGCGGTGTTTGCGAAGTTCCTGCACCCTCAGCCATTGTTCTTCGGATATTATCGGCTCCTGCATATTCGGTATGATTTGGTAATCTTCTGTGGCATTATGGATTTTCTTGTGAACCTTGTAGCTGACCGTAGTGCTTTTGAAGTTCACAGCACAACCCGTATACTGTCGGTTTTCAATAATACCTACAACCGTTTTCTGATCCCAACTATACGGATTAGTTGGTACTTTCTGTGCGTGGCTTCTGCCGACCGATTCATAGTAGGCAGAAGGAACAAGAATTTTCTCTTTCTCCAATTGTCTTGCAATCTGTGATGGGCCACGCCCTGCAAGACATAAAGCATAGATTTTGCGTACCACTTCGGCAGCGGGTTCATCAATCAGCCATTTCTCTTTATCGTCAAGGTCTTTCACATATCCAAAAGGAACAGTCGGTGAGACACGCTTTCCGTTTTCTGCTTTCGACTGCCATACCGCACGGATTTTTTTAGAGGTTTGTGCCGCATACCACTCGTTAAATATATTGTAAAACGGCAGCATTTCCATACCCTCGCCGGTGGTGCTGTTTACATTCTCGTGGAGCGAGATAAAGGTAACACCCAAAGAAGGATATACAATCTGAGTCAGTCTGCCCGCTTCAACCATTTCTCGACCGAAACGGGAGAGGTCTTTTACAATAACCCTGCATATCTTGCCTTCCTCCACCATTTTTTGCATCTGCTGAAAACCGCCTCGCTCAAAACTTGTGCCGGAAATACCGTCATCTACAAAAAACATCGTGTTTGTAAAGCCCTGCTTTTGGCAGTAATCTAACAGTATTTGCTTTTGAGACGAGATTTGTCAAGGAGGTTCTTTGCGAAAAAATATAAAGCCTTTTTTAAGTACAGCAAAGCCGAATGGCAGTTTTTAGCTCGTACCATTCGGCTACTGATTTTAACACACATATAAGTTAGCTTTTGTCACAGAGTTACGATTCTAACCATTTTGCCACATCATATATCCTGCTGTAATTTGAGCTTCGGTATGAACGTTTTGCATCCAAAATATAATCCTGCATATAAGCTGACAGATTGCCCAAATTGCAATTATCCTTTTCATTCTCCTCCAATTGCAGGCAGTATTCTGAATACATAGTCTCAATACGTTCGGAATCCATATTGTTGTTTTCTGCAACGGAAGACAAAATGCCCGTCTGTATCTGGTTATACCAGACAATAAAGTCCTCCGCATGTTCCAATGAAGATTCCTGCGTGTAATTCAAATGATTGAATGTATCCAGTTCCCAAAGACGCATGAGGTAAAATGCCGTGTCCAAATCAGTAATTGCGCCATCGTGAATGGCTGTAATTAAATTCGCAAAAAAGTTTGCGGTCATATATTTCACAGCATCCGTCCGAATATCCATACGTATACCGAGCTTTTCTCCATCCGTCAGCGTTTTTCCTGTTTGAGATTCATAGTATTCCCAAAGGTCTTCTGTGTCAGCTTGCGTCACTTCAACCGAATACATGAATTTTAGAAATTCCTGCTGTTCATTTTCAGATTTCAGCCCTAATGCCGCAAAAGCATCTTCCAATGTATGTATAAAACCGACCTTTTCCAGAGCATTTTCTCTGACTGTGCTTTCATAAAAACGGCTCAGATTATAGGATTTGACATACGATATTTTCTTCTCGTATGTTCCCGGTTCAATACCCAGATAATCCGCCATTCCAAGTTCAGCGCCAGCCTCTAAAATCCATGAGAAATATAAAGAATCTACCGGTATTTTCTTTTCATCATAGGGAATATTGTACATTCTGCTGAATCCTGTTTCTATACCGTTTTCCTCGTTATTATCGCTTGCACCATATTGAATCAAATGCATGATTTCATGATCTATTACCATCTCCCATGGTTTTTCCGCCGAACCGCCTTTTATGGTCTGTATCGTATCATAATTGTCAGTCATAACAGGGTTATAGATAAATGCAAGCTCCGTGGAAACATAGGCGTTAGATGTAGTACCTGTCCGTTTGAACAAGGTCATGTTTTCCAACGTGTTTGCAGTTCGATTTATATCAAACTTATCAGATGTATCATTGACAACCTTGCAGATTTCCCTGCATATCAACGCGATATCAGAGTCATCCAGTTTTGTATAAAATTCATTCAAGTAGTTCTTGTTTTCCGGCATTACTTCGTGATTGTTTCGCTTAACAACCTGAATCAGTTTATCTACATCCAGCTTGCCATTCGTTAACAGCGTTGTTTCCGTGCTCTTATTCACCGCCGTATTATGATACAGATTTAAAGCCTGATCCAGAGCATAGTATTCCGCAGCTCCGAACTCGGAGCCATCGCTTTTTAACGATTCCAGGATACTCTCATAGGCGCTGTCGGAAAGGGAAATCGGCAATTCCGAAGATTTGTCGGCATATAAATGTAATTCATTGTACGTTGGCACATCTATGTATTCAAGTTCGGGATCCTCTGTGGATGTATCCGCAGCAGTTGGTGCAGATGTGCTTGCACTTGGTGGAGTATTTGCCAGATGGACTGCCCTATAGATGGTAATAACAAGCCATATTGCGACAGCCGCAACAATGCATAGTATAATTATGAGGATAACTTTCCCAATCTTCTTTAATTTCCGCAACACACCACGATTTCCATTGTAATTGTGACCATTTTGCTGTTCCATTACAATACTCCTCTGTATATAGTTTTTTAAATGAAATCCAACTGAAATTCCATATACACATATTCATCATACGGCCATATTGGATAGTATTGATAACTCCAATTCATGCCTGACCAACCGGAACGACCAATATAATTCGCAACCGGGTCGATTAGATTATACAGGTATTCATCGTCTGATAGATTATTTATCCATTCTATGGTATCACTTCCTCTTACAATAAAGGTGAGGCTGTGATTACCGATCCCCCTGGTAATCGCCTGATTGTAAAGAAAGTCAAAAAACGAATCGACAGAATCTATTATATAGTCAGCATCAAGCCCCAACTGCCCGATTACATCATTTTCCCATTCTGTTCCATACAGCGCTTGATAATTCATATCATCTACGCTGCAGGCAGGCAGCAAAATTCCATCTCCGGTTCTGAGCCGCCCCAGCTTATTTTCAACTTCTAAGATATATTGTGCATCTGATGTGTTGAAATGCTCATATGATATATAGGAAGGATATTTGTCTTCCTCATTATAAAAGTCATCCCAGGTAATATCACAATTATAATAATTTCCGTTAAGTTTTATAATATTCCAGGAATGGTAGACCCAATCCTTTTCTTCCACACTGTACATCGTACCCACACAAAAATAACAGGGAACGCCTCGTTTCATCATCAAATATTGAAGTGAACGGGTATACCCCGCACATACCGTTTTATTTTCAACGAATGTACTGTAAATATTTTGATCATATATGCCTGACTGGTAAGTGACATTTTTGCAGATATAGTCATGGAAAAATCGCTCCGCATCTAAATCCGAAAGACCGGCAGCTTCACTCAATATCTGTGCTGTCACATCTTCTATAAGCCCTTGGTTATACTCCAAATCGTCAGCGAGAGAATTATATCCAGGCTCAATTTCAGAAACATTCCCTGTGCTGCCGTTGAAGTTAAGTATGGTCTTACTAGGTTCAAACCAAAACAGCTGCGGCTGATCATAAGCAATATATTTCAATATCGTGTTTATGGTAGCTTTATCAAACTCATAGGAAGGGACAAATTTGCTTTCGGCATTTTCGATGCATGCCAATATTTCTTCGTACACAACTTTTTTCTTGTCAGACAGCAAGGCGTAAAAAGGGAATACTTCCTCATCCATCCCATGCGGTTCTTTGCTCTCCTGATATGTATTCTGTAATACCGTGTTGCCTTGAGAATCCGATGTCGGCTGACTGTTAAAAATATCTCCCCAATATGCCATAATAGTTGCCGCTGTTATCATTGCCACAACAACGAGGATAATTTGTATTTTCCCACGCACACCCAATTTTGAAGCAGAAGACTTTTTTTGCCTGTCAGGGGTATAAGTCTGTTGTGGTGTTCGCGCAGTCTGTGCAGAAGTATTGTTTTGCAATGCACCGCAGTGATTGCAAAATTTGGCGTCACTCGGAATTTCCTTTCCGCAATTTCCGCAAAACATAGTGGTTTTCTCCTTAATTTACCTTTTTTCTTTCCAAGAGTCAGGAGTTCACCTGGTTCTTTTTTTGAATTCTTTTTCTCTTTCTGCATCAAATCCCAAGATAACCGTCGGGTTTTTCTTATATACAAGGGCAGCAAGGGCTTTTATTTCTTCGCCGCCGGTGCTATCACTCCGTTTCAACCTACAGAAAGAAGTTACTCTTCCTTTAGAATCACCTATCATTGCTTCCGCCCTGATGGGGATAAGCAAGTAGCTTAATTTATGCCGATAAACCCAGCAGATATCCTTATAAGGGAGAAAGCAGCCAGAACCTTTTCCAAAAATATAGTTTTCACTGTAACGAACCTTGTCATCAAGAATAGGCGATGAAACGGCAAATTCCTGAAGCATTTTTCCATATGTGCCGATTGACTTCAAATAAGAAATTTGTTTACTCACCCGGCTCTGACCAACAGCCCACGGTATCCCAAAACAGATTGCCACAATAGCGTAGATAAACGCTCCCGACGGCAGTATGAATAAACACGCAACTGTAAGGCCGCACATCACCATGAAAATATTGCGTGAAATGTATGGCGTCACATATTTTTTAAATGCTTTTTCATCCATCGGCTGGTCTGGCTGCTTCTGTTGCGGTTGTGGTTGTGTATTATTTTGAGGTGCGTTTTGACCGCTCTGTGAACTTTTATTTCCTTGTATTGCACCGCAATGATTGCAAAACCTTACATTTTCGGGAATTTGCTTCCCACAATTCTGACAAAACATATTGTTCTTATCCTCCTATAGATGCTATTACTCAGTACTATAATCGTACATTCCATGTTATTACTTTGCCTTTTCAGGCAAGACCTGCTGTAAAGCTGCATATATTTCTTTTGCTTTTGAACAGCGGAATACAAAAAGCTCATTTGCACGGATCCGAATTTCTTTGTTATTGTAAAAGGAAAATGCAGTGACGCATTCTAATGGAATCATAACCCATGGTTTTCCTTTTTCCATTCCTGAAGTTGCTGCGTACACCAATAATCCGCCGCTGTTTCTCAATCCACGCTGCATCCTTCCCTCAACGGAAATCAATATGCGCTTCGTGGTTATCTTGATATCGGCAAAAGGTTTTTTCTCTGGTTGCGAAATATTGATCTCTTTCCAACCGAGAATATCTCTCTCACCGGCAAGCATATCCCATTTTTTAATATCATCGTCCATATATACGATGGTTTTTTGGGGTACATTTTGCTGGGGTTTCACATTCTGATTTACACCGCCAATCGGTTTCCCGCAATTCTGGCAAAATTGACTGCCGGATGGTACAGGCGTACGGCAATCAGGGCAAAGTATGAGGGGCTGTTCTGAATTTGCCAAGCCAGACAAAAAAGAATGAATATCAACTTTCTCTTCTTTTTTCTTAGTAGTATCACTACCGCAATAAAAACAGAACCGACTGTCTGACGGAATCAGTTTATGACATTGCGGGCAGGAAATCATACTGTATCCCTGATCCTTTGCCGGAGCAGTTCCAGATTCTTCTGACTTCGCAGCCAAAGATGTATCTCGCTGAATACCCTGCTGCGTATTTTCCTGCGGAACATCATTCTGCACTTTTGACTGACCATCGCCTTGCGTATCGCCTTGTAACTCCTTTAATCTTCTCTGCAATTCAGCAATTTCTTCCTGCTTTTTACGTTCCGCCTCCAAACGCTCCTTCTCCTGACGCTGTTTTTCAATTTCCGCCAGCCGTATTGCTTCCTGCCGTTTTTTCTGTATCAGCTTTTGCGCTTTGGAAATCACACACTCAAGCTCCTCGATTGACATAACGTCTAAGGTTATTAAAAGCTCATCCATTTGTGTACACTCCTTACTTACATGATTTATTACCCTGTTTTTTGGCTAAACAATGAATACCAAATAATTTTTACCTTTCCTTTTGCTATATAAATCATCAATATCCCCGCTACAATCATACTGCTTTGAATTAAAAGAAGTTCAAACCACCCTGTAGCTACAACTTCCCCCGTAACTATACTGCTTCTTGAAGTTATTAAATAACCATAATGATTACGCAAAAAACATATAAGTACAGAAAGTGCGCTTAATGCCAATAATGCACTTCCTCCAATCTGCAGTGCAGCTCCGGGTTTTGATATACAGAGCATCGATACCCCGCCGACAATCATGCAGCTTTGCACCAGTAAAATGATGACATCTCCGACACCTACATAATTTACAAGATGGTCATACTGATGCCACATCAAACATACAAGTATAGAAAATACGCTCAATGCAGTAAGGAAAACACCTCCAAGCCTTAAGGCAGTCCTGGTTTTTGAAGCTATAATCGGCTGCTGTTGGAATATGTACTCATCATATGGCTGTTGCTGCGGTGTTTCTTGAAAAGCTGCAGATGAAGAATGAACACCTTGCTCAGCGCCACAATTATTACAGAATTTTATATTTTCGGGAATCTCTTTTCCGCAATTTTGGCAAAACATCCTGTACGGATCCTCCTTATTAATGTTCGTCAGTCAGCAGAATATCACTCTGCAGTAAATATTCTTCGCATTCATCTAATTTGAAATAACCATCTGAAGCCGGCAATCCCAAAAATTCAGAGATCATTACAACGCTCTCTGAGTTGTCAGCATCCAGTTCTTTGAATGAGAAATAACAGCGAACATAACCGTTCTCCAGTTTGACCTCATCGTAGCTGAATTGCATGATATCCTCCGGCAGGTTAGCCGCTTTGACTTTTTCATCAAACGCTGCATTGTCCGCCAACATACCGTCATACTCCGTTGAACCTGTCGGTGCATAGATTTCTCCGTTTACCTGCGCTACATAATCCGAACCTTCCCTATACCACAACTCTATCGTAATCTGATCGTTATCGGCACGTTTCAGTTCATATATCTTATAGTTATTAACCTTGCCATCCGCCGCAGGATTTCCTTCTTCGCTATTATTTTCAGCGCTGTCAGCAACAGATTCATCGCCTGAATTCTCAGCTACATTTGAAGACGGCTTTGTATCTGAGTCAGAACCGCCGCAGGCAGCTAAAGAAGTCGTCAGTACACCTGCAAGCAATAGTGCAAAAATCTTTTTGAGCATAATAATTTCTCCTCTAAGTAATTTTTGATTTTTTTAAATTATCATTGAGCAAGCTTACTCCACATCATTTTGATGCTTTCTCTTTTTTATTCGCCTTATAAATGAGGACGGCGCCTATGATTCCCGGTGCGCAATAGCCAAGCAGTTCAAAAAATCCGGCCGGCCCTGAAATCAACATACCCAAAACAGTTCCGGATGATATTCCTCCGATAAGCGCCAATATCTGCAAACAAACTAATACAATTCCCACTTTTTTCTTAGTGTTATTCTTCTTAGTGTTCGAGGAATGAGGGGCAGTATACACGGGATGTGAAGATACTGTCGATTGCTGTTGCCCGCCAGTACAGGGATTTGATTGCGTATTCTGTACAGTTCCATTGTTCTGCGCTGCACCGCAATGGTTACAAAAATTTGTGTTGTTCGGAATTTGTTTTCCACAATTTCTGCAAAACATAATTTATTTTGTTCCTCCTATTCCATTGTATATCCCAGACGAAGCAGTTCCTCTTCCACTGAATCGATCATTATTTTCCCATCTTCCGTTTCGATTCCAAAAAATTCAGCAGCCAGTTCTGCTATTTCCGAGTCGCTTTCCATGAAGGAAAAATTATATGCAAACCTAAATGCATCTGAAGAATTCTCCAGTATTGTAATCTGTGCTCGATCAGTCCCACTTTCCTCCAAATAGGCTGCTGCATTTTCCACACCGCTTACAAAAGACTCCTTAAGATCTGCATCAGCGTTAGATGTATCATAGAAATACTGCTCTCCATCGCAGTAACCAACAACACCATCATCTCGGTAGCGGAAAGTCGATCTTATTGTCCCATTCTCGTTACTGATCCGAAAGGTCTTTTCTAAATAGTCTGTGGTATCATTCGTGTCTTCTCCTGTGGTTCCGCCTATGGCATCCTCATTAATTGACGGACTCGGAGGGTCTACAGGGTCATGAATCGTAGGAGTATCAAATGCGGTTGGTTGCTTTAATTTATTGGCTCCCGTAGCAAAATAACCGATTATAAATGCCACCGCAACGACTGCTATTGGAATGATAAGTCTAAGAGGCTCCTTGCTTTTCTTCTTCGGCGGGCGGGATTCAGCATATATAGACTGTGAATCCACCGGTGAATGCTGCGTCTCGTTTGTCTGATAAAACGATTGCGTATATTGTGTGGAGCTATTATTTTGAGCAGCTCCGCAGTGATTGCAAAAATTAGTGCCGTTTGGAATTTCTTTTCCACAGTTTCTACAAAACATTTTTTCTTCCTTTCTCTTCTTTTTATTGTTCAGGCAATAATCAAAAGGTCTACTTTTTGATTATTGCCATATGACAGCGCACCTGAGCCTCACATCAGGAATAAACCGCCGAGCTAAACCGCCGAGAGACCCATGAAATCTGTAAAACTCCTTGAATCTCAGG
>Ga0129308_1000528_pt1 | contig 55752 bp, 60 predicted proteins | sample L827metagenome_FD_94440 | JGI IMG/M metagenome (GOLD analysis project Ga0129308, IMG submission 94440) | Ring-tailed lemur group fecal microbial communities from Wisconsin, USA - L827 metagenome | ecosystem: Host-associated > Mammals > Digestive system > Large intestine > Fecal | place: USA...
AACTATATCGGCATACTCCCCGCCAATTTACTCTATGACGTTATGAACGGAAAAGCGGCATGATTACTCATGCCGCTTCCCGAAAACATTATTATACTGTTTTATTGGACCGCCCCGAAATGGCCCCTCTTTTGGAAAATGCGGATTTTTGCTTACACAACCAGGAAGAATTTCACTAAGAACAGAGCGGAAATGATGTAAGTAACAAACGAAACATCTTTGGCTTTGCCGGTGAAAACTTTGATGACAGTGTAGGCAATCAGGCCCAGTCCAATACCATGGCCGATCGATCCGGAAATCGGCATGGAAATGAGCATCAGCGCAACAGGAACGATTTCGGTCAGGTCGTCGAAATGAACATTTTTCAGTCCGCTGAGCATCAGAACACCGACATAGATCAGCGCTGCGGAAGTAGCGGCAGCGGGAATGATCGCGGCAATGGGAGCGATGAAGATGCAGGCCAGGAAGAGGATACCGGTGGTCAGCGCGGTCAGACCGGTGCGGCCGCCAGCCTCAACGCCGGAAGCGGATTCCACGAAAGTGGTAACGGTGGAAGTACCGGTGACAGCACCGGCAATGGTACCCACGGCATCGGCGACCAGCGCTTCTTTCATTTTCGGCATTTTGCCGTTTTTGTCCATCATACCGGCGCGGGAAGCGGTACCTACAAAGGTGCCGATGGTATCAAACATATCGATCATGCAGAAGGTGATAATCAGGGTGATGATCGTAAACCAGCCGATCGAGAAAAAGGCTTTGAAATCAAATTTGAACAGGGTGGTCGCAGCCATGTCGGCAAAAGGCGGAACAAAGGAAGCAGTTGCCAGAGAAGCGAACGGGTTGTTGCCCAGGAAGATCGCTTCGCCTGCCCAGTAAATGATGCAGGAAATCAGCATACCCAGCAGTACGGCGCCTTTTACACCGAGTTTTGCCAGGATACAGATGGCGAACAGGCCGACAAACATGGTAACGACGGTCAATACCATTTCCGGGTACGCATCGCCCATGTTGCCTTTGATGACCGAGGGAGTCAGGGCGCCAAAGAAGTCACGCATGACATAGAACGGACCGCCGTCCGCCGAATAGATGCCCACGTTGGAACCCAGGCCGATGTTCATCAGCATCAGGCCAATGCCGGGCGCAATGCCCATCCGCACGCCCAAGGGGATGCAATCGACGATTTTTTCCCGGATGTTCAGCAAGGAAAGAATCAAAAAGACAATGCCTTCAATCAGGATAATGCACAGCGCCGCCTGGAAGGATTGCAGGTAGCTCAACCCCGTCAGGCCGACGATGTTGGCAACCACAACCGCAAAGAAGCTGTTAAGCCCCATGCCGGGCGCCAGGGCAAAGGGTTTGTTGGCCAGAAATGCCATGACAAACATTGCAATGGCGGAGGCAATGCAGGTAGCCAGGAACACGCCGTTCCACAGCTGGCTGCCCCTGTCGAAGCCGGTGAGCAGATTGGGGTTCAGGGCGATGATATAAGCCATCGTCATGAACGTGGTCAAGCCGGCCAGGATTTCGGTCTTTACGTTTGTACCGTTTTCCTTCAGCTTAAAAATTTTCTCCATTGTTTTTCTCCTTCTCAAAAATTCCTGTGGAATAAACACCCACTAAACCATATTGTACTAAAAACTGACAAAATTTTATATAGCGATTTTATACAAACTTGTTCCCTCTTTCTGCACAAGCAGACGGAAAAGGCGGTTTTGTCTGCACAATTTTGAGAAAAAAAGCGTCCGCCCCGTTTTTTATCTAAACGAAGCGGACGCAGAGCAAAAGTATGGCAAATTAAGCCTGGCCGGAAAGACCCTCGGTGACATCCTCTGTTTGGGGCATGCGCAGCCCCAGCGCCTCATCCACCGGAAGGGAGAACACAATGCCGTGTTCGCCGCTTTTTTCCAGGATACGGTTGCAGATGGACTGCATGACGGCCTTTTTGATGGATAAGGGGACAATGGTAAAGACCACCTCTTTTTCCGGTTGGATGGTGATGTGAAAAAACCGGCTGGCCTCTTCGGCGCCCAGCGCCCGCGCACGGATCATGGTGCCCCCCCGGGCGCCGGCGGCGCGGGTGGCGTCTACTACAAGATCCGACTCTCCGTGAGGAATAACAGCGGCGATCAGGGCGAATGATTTATTTTCCGGCATGGCAAAGGTGGCCTCCTTTTGAATCAATGTCTGCATGCAGTTTCCGGGGTCTGCATGATGGGTTACGGCCGTGCTGATACTGTCTAAAGAAATGGTAAAGGCGATTCCTTTTCCGGGGGAGGAAAGCGCCATTTTATCGCCCAGCACCTGCAAAAGCTTTTTTTCCAGAGGCTGTGGAATCAGGCTCATGACAATATCCTTTTCCGGTTCATCCAGGCCCAGATAATCCATGATTTCAGAACTGGCGGTCCCCTTGCCCAGACTGATCATATGAACGCTTTTATGAACCTGGTTCAGCAGTTCCGCCGCCATTTCTCCCCGGCCGCGGTCCACAATGGTAATCAGCCATTTCACCGGGAAATGGGCTGCTTTGTTTTCAGGCATTTTCGGATTCCTCCTGGTGAAAATCAATGATTTCATCCTCTGTGCTTTTTTCTGTCCCGAGAGCAGGATGATCGCGAGTTTTCAGCCGGTACAAAAGTCCCAGCAGCTGAATGGTAATCAGCGGCGTCATGGCCACCATAGCCACAATGCCGAATGCATCGGTGAGAATATTGCCGCCGACTGCATCGCAGGCGCCCATGGCGAAAGGAAGCAAAAAGGTGGCGGTCATCGGGCCGGAAGCCACGCCGCCGGAATCAAAAGCGATAGCGGTGAAAATCTGGGGGGTAACGAAAGACAGACCCAGTGCAAGACCATAGCCCGGGATTAAAAACCAAAGAACCGAAAGGCCTGTCAGCACCCGGATCATGGAAAGCCCCAGAGAAACCGCCATACCGATGGAAAGACTGGCCATCATCGCCCGTTGGGAAATGGCGCCGCCGGTCACATTTTCCACCTGTTTGTTCAGCACCAGAACCGCCGGCTCCGCCTTAACAATGTAAAAGCCGATCACCATAGCGAGAGGGACTAAAATCCAGTTGTAGGAAAGCTGGGAAATCTGCCCGCCCAAATAGTAGCCGGCGGGCATAAAGCCCACGTTTACGCCGGTGAGGAATAAGGTCAGCCCGATCAGGGTGTAGAGAAGGCCGATCAGGATTTTAATGAGCTGTCTGCGGCGCAGCTTTAGAAAAAAGACCTGCAACAGCAAAAACAAAAGCAGGATAGGAGTCAGGGCCAGCACGACCTCCTGTGCGTAATCGGGGATAGCCCGCCCAAATTCCCAAAAAAGCTCCTTGGTGCTTGACAGAACCGGGATTTCCAGCGGTGTGTAGCTGGAACCGGCCGGATTATACAAAAGTCCCAGAATCAGCACAGACAGAATCGGTCCAATAGAGCACAGGGCGACCAGGCCAAAGCTGTCGTCCTCGGCGTCATTGTCGCTGCGCACCGCGGTAAGCCCCAGACCCAGCGCCATAATAAACGGCACGGTAATCGGCCCGGTGGTAACGCCGCCGGAATCAAAGGCAACGGCGAGAAACGAATCCGGCACCCAAAAGGCCAGGACAAAGATCAACGAGTAAAACAGCAAAAGCAGCGTGGAAAGGTTCCAGCGGAAGAAAATACGCAGAAAAGCCAGCACCAGAAACAGGCCGACGCCCACCGCCACCGTCAGGATCAGCACGAGATCCGGTACGGCCGGGGTTTGCCGGGCCAAAACCTGCAGATCCGGCTCGGCAACGGTGATGACAATGCCCACTACAAAACAGCAGGCAATAATCAGCCAAAGCTTTTTGGTGCGGGTCAGCTGCTCTCCCGCCTGCTGGCCAATGGGCATCATTGCCATATCGGCGCCAAGGGTAAAAAATCCCATGCCGATCACCAGCAGCACCGCACCGGTTAAAAAGAGCATCAGTGTCTCCAGATTCATGGGCGCTGCCGTAGTGCTTAACAGCAGCACAATCAATGTGATCGGGATGACAGACGAAAAGGATTCATGAATTTTTTCTTTGAGTTTTTTATTCAAATATCAGCGCCCCTCCTATGTCCAGATGGTCGGGAAAAATTCCCTGCAAGCATAAGGACCTGCGTCCGCACAAAAAAGGCGGACTTCCGGGGCGAGAGAGGATGGCGGCCCCGGAACAAATCAAATGCTTCTGGTTCCATTATAACAAAAATAAAACGCAGAATGGTGCAGAATCGTGTTAAGAAAATGTTAAGAAAGGGGGCGCTTTTTTGTATGCTGATACGGGATTTAGACCTGATAATCCACCGCCAGGCGGCCGCAGACGGTATTTTTCATTTCTTCTTTTACCGCCAGGTGAAGCGGATGGTTTTGATAGGCTTCCATCGCTTCCCGGTTGGTGAATTCCGTGTAAAGGATCATATGGTATCCGCTGTCCGGTAGGAGATTTTGCCCGATTTCCGCTTTTTGCAGCCCTTCAACCTGTCCCACCATGGCGCGGAACCGGCCGTCCAGCTCCCGGATCAGCGTTTCCCGGCGGGCTGGGGAAACTTCGGGAGAAAACTGCCATAAGACCAGATGTTTGAACATGGTTATCGCTCCTTTGGAAAAGGCGCCGCAGAGGGCGCCCTGTTTTCAAGAGTATAGCATAATTGACAGCGGAAAAAAAGAAGCGTATCATGAAAAAAATTGTTTTCTCTTTCCGGTGAGATACCGGAAAAAGCATCAACCGATTTGGAAAGCGGGGCGGTATTTTGGAAAAGTTTTGGTTGGGTTACGGTTCTTCGCAGGTAGAGGCAGCTTTTGACGGCGCAAAATCGGTGCGCTGTCTGGAACCGGCGGCACAGCCGGCCATCGAGGATGTGCGTGAGGCATTTCACGCAGCTGCGCACAGCCCGATAGGCGGGGCACCGCTGGAACAGCTGGTGTCATCTGAGGATCTGGTGACCATTGTCATTAGCGATGTCACCCGCTTTTGGTCCCGGCAGGATCTGGTTTGCCGGGAATTGGTGGCGTTTCTGCACGAAGAGTGCGGCGTTTTGCACCAGAATATGACCGTGCTGGTGGCGCTGGGCACTCACCGGGGGCAGAGCGAGAAGGAACTGCGCCAAATCGCATCGGAAGAGGTTTATCAAAAGGTCAAAGTTGTCTGCCATGACTGTGACGGTCCGCTGGCTTATCTGGGTGAGACCAGTTTTGGTACCCCCGTTTGGGTCAACCCGCTGGCGGTGGGCCGCAAGGTCATCACCATCGGCGCGACGGTTCACCATCTGATGTCCGGCTACGGCGGCGGCCGCAAAAGTATTCTGCCTGGCATCAGCGGCAAACAGACCATTCTGCACAACCACATGATGTGCCTGGACCCGGATAAGCCCTGTTCCTCCAGCCGCATTGGCATGGGCAAGCTGGAGGATAATCCGGTTCATCTGGATATGACCGAGGCCGCCGCTTTGGTAAATCCGGTGTTCGGCATTAACATCGTCATGAATCAGCAGGGCCGCCAATGCCGGCTGGTGTGCGGCCAGTGGCAGAGGGCCTGGGAGGAAAGCTGCCGGCTGGTGCAGCAGATCTCCGGCGTACCCATTTCGCAAAAGGCGGATATCGTCATTGCCAGCTGCGGCGGATATCCCAAGGACATTAACCTTTATCAGGGAATCAAAACACTGCTCAATATGGGGCAGGCGGTCAAGCCCGGCGGAACGATGATTTTTGTCGCCCAGTGCCCGGATGGCGGCGGTGCGCCGGACTTTTTTGACTGGAGCCGGTCGTTAAAAACCAACTCGCTGGATGCGGATCTGCGGGCGGGCTTTACCATTGCAGGATATATTTTTTATGCGGGCTGCGAGGTGATCCGAGGCGGCAGGGTGCTAATGCTCACCGAGCTTTCGCCCGAAACGCTGCGGGACATGGGCATCGAGGGGTATACTGATATGCAGCAGCTTCTGGCTTCGGTGGATTTTACCGGCAAAGATGTGATCGTGATGCCCCACGGCGGCAGCACTGTGCCTTATGTCAGCCAAAAAGGTTAGAAATACAGGGACAAACAGGGCCTCGGCCCGGACGTTTATCCGTCTAAAAAAATCTTGAAAAAATGCTTGACAAAGAGTAAAGTTTGTGGTTTTATATTGTCAAACCAAAAAACAAACCGGAGAAGTGGAGATAAAACGGTTTACGCGCTTTCAGAGAGTCGGGGCAGGTGAGAGCCCGGCAGAGATGCGGAACTGACAAATGGACCACGGAGGGCGCGGGGAAAAGGGCGAAGGCCCCCAGTATTCTGCGACGCAGCGCCAGCGTTACAGGGCGGGGAGTGTGTCGGCACTCTGCAGAGGTGGGCGTGCTTTGCATGCCAATCAAGGTGGTACCGCAGATGATGATAACATCTGTCCTTGTTTTTCAAGGACAGATGTTTTTTTGTTGTAAAAAAGCGCTGCCTGAGAAACCCTCGGATTCTTCCGACAAAATGATTTTTGAAAAGGAGAAACCCATGATGAAAACCATTCGAAACATCGCAGCGATTCTTACCGTACTTTGCATGATCCTTACGCTTTTTGCCGGCTGTCAGCAGCAATCGACAGAAAAAATTGATATCGGCATCATCCAGCTGATTGAAAACGGCGCGTTTAACGATATGCGCGAGGGATTTGTCCAGCAGATGAAGGATCGCGGCTATGACGAAAGCAAAGCGAACTTCCATTATAAAAATGCCCAGGGGGATTCCACCAATCTCAATACCATCTGCCAGGAAATGGTGGATAACGGCATGGATCTGGTGGTCACCATCGCAACGCCTGCCTCCCAGGCGATGGTGAATCTGGAAAGCGATATCCCCGTATTTTTCATCTCGGTCTCCAATCCGGTGGGAGCCCGCATCATCAGCGACATGGAAAAGCCGGATAAAAATGCAACCGGCACCTCCAACGCCATTCCGGTCAACGAAATTTTTGACTTGGCGGATCAGCTGACCCCCGGCTGCAAGACCTACGGATTTTTGTATAATACCGGCGAGATCAATGCGGTTACCACTGTGGAAAGCAGCAAGAAGTATCTGGATTCCATCGGCCTTTCCTATGAGGAAGCGGTGGTTGCAAACTCGTCAGAGGTGCAGCAGGCAGCCCAGAGCCTCATCGGCAAAGTAGACGCGTTCTTTATTCCCAACGACTCCGTCATCCAAAGTGCGATGAATCTGGTGGCAGAGGTTGCCCGTGAGGCAAAAATCCCTGTTTACTGCAGCTCCAATACCACCGTGGAATCCGGCGGCTTTGCCACTGTCGCCATCAGCGATACCCAGATTGGTGCCATTACTGCGGATATGGCGGTGGAGTATCTCGGCGGCAAGCCCATTGCGGAAATTCCGTCGGTTGTCGTTCCGGCAACCGATGTGGTGATCAACAAGACCACTGCGGAGGCGATCGGCGCCGATATTCCCGAAGAGGTGGCGTCTGAAGCTATTTTGGTGGAGGATGCGAAGTAGTTTTTTCGATTGGCAATCTGCCGGGCTCCCGAAGGGAGCAGTACAAAAGGAGATTTGGTTATGACGTTAATAGTGGGCTCTTTGCAGCTTGGGTTGATTTACGGGCTGCTGGCGGTGGGCGTGTATATCGCTTTCCGCATCCTGGATATCCCCGACCTGTCGGCAGAAGGGACCTTTACCTTCGGGCTGGCGGTGTCCGCGGCGCTGACCGCCGCGGGACATCCGCTGGCCGGGGTGCTGCTGGGATTTCTGGCCGGCAGTCTGGGCGGCGCAGTCACCGGTGTTTTGCAGACTAAACTGCGTATCCATCCGATTTTAGCGGGCATTCTGACCATGAGCGGGCTGTATTCGGTCAATCTGGCCGTCATGGGGTCCAGCTCCAACATTTCCCTGGTGGGACTGGATACCTTGTTTCGGCTGGCCGTTGATCTGCTGCCCGGCGTGGACAAAGAGATCGTCAGACTTCTGTTGGCCGGCTTGTTCTGCGCGGCGGTGGTAGCGGCGCTGGCTTTGTTTTTGAAAACGCATATCGGCCTTTGCATCCGGGCCGCCGGAGATAATGAGGATATGGTGCGGGCTTCTTCTATTAATGTGGATCATACCAAAATCCTGGCATTAGCCATCGCCAACGGCTGCATTGGCTTGTCCGGGGCGCTGCTGGCCCAGTACCAGGGCTTTGCGGATATCAGCTCCGGCATTGGCATCGTAGCGGTGGGGCTGGCTTCGGTTATTATCGGAGAGAGGATTTTCGGCCGCCGGGGGGTAACCTGGGGGTTGAGCGTCACAGTGGCAGGTTCAGTGATTTACCGGCTGATGATCGCTTTAGCCCTTAAGACCAATCTGTTCCCGGCCTACTGTTTAAAAATTGTATCGGCAGTTATCGTAGCCGCTGCGCTGTCGGTACCGGCAGTCAAGCAGATGCTGGCCCGCAGAAAAATCAAAAGAGAGGGGCTTCGCCATGCTGTGCATTCATGACCTGACAAAGGTGTTCGCGCCGGGTACCCCCAATGAGCATGTGGCGCTGGACCATCTGAGCCTTTCGCTGGCACCCGGTGAGTTTGTCACTGTCATTGGTTCCAACGGAGCGGGAAAGTCCACGCTGTTTTCGGCGATTGGCGGTTCTTTCTGGGCGGACAGCGGCGCCATTTTCCTGGACGGGAAGAATATTACCTATGACCCCGAGCATAAGCGGGCCGCCAAGATCGGGCGCCTGTTTCAGGACCCCATGAAAGGGACCGCGCCTCATATGACCATTGAAGAAAATCTGGCTCTTTCTTATTCCCGCAGTCAGCGCCGGGGCCTTCGCCTGGCGGTCTGTCGCCGCGACCGGGATTTTTTCCGGTCTGCCCTGGCCGAGTTTGATATGGGACTGGAGGACCGGATGGATACCAAAGTGGGCCTTTTGTCCGGTGGGCAGCGGCAGGCGCTGACGCTGCTGATGAGTACCATCGTGCCGCCCAAGCTGCTTTTGCTTGACGAGCATACAGCCGCGTTGGACCCGGCCACTGCCGGAAAGGTCATGGCCATCACCAACCAAATCATCCAAAAGAACCGCCTGACTACCATGATGATTACCCACAACATCCAGTCTGCGCTGTCCAGCGGTAGCCGCACTGTCATGATGGACAGCGGAAAGATTATTTTGGATCTTTCCGGTGTCGAGCGGGAAAAAATGACCGTTGCCGGCCTGATGGAATTGTATCGCGCCAAACAGCATAAGATGCTGGACAATGACCGGATGCTGCTGGTTTGAATTTTTTCTTATTTCTGCCTTAAAAAGTGCTTTTCCGCTGTTTTGCCTTGCTAAACACAGCAAACGCCTCACACATGATTCCGGCACCGTCCTGTTTTTGGGGATGGTGCCGGTTGCTTTTTCAAGCGGTTGGACTATAATAAAGGTATCGTTGGGAAAGGGGGAGTTTTGATGTATTCTTTTTATGAATATCTGGCCTTTTTTGTCATCTATGCGTTTTTGGGATGGTGCGCGGAGGTCATCTTCAACACCATCAATACGGGCCACTTTGTGAACCGCGGATTTTTAAGCGGTCCGGTCTGTCCAATCTACGGTTTTGGTATGGTAATCGTCGTTTTTTGCCTGACGCCGCTGCAAAAGAACTGGCTGCTGTTGTTTTTTGGCTCCATGTTTTTGACCAGCGCGCTGGAATGGATCACTGGCTACGTGCTGAAAAAGGTGTTTCACACCAGCTGGTGGGACTATTCCAATCAGCCTTTTAACCTCGGCGGTTATATCTGCCTGCGTTTTTCTATCCTGTGGGGGCTGGGCTGTGTAATGGTTATGGACTTAATCCATCCGGGGATCACCCGATTTGTCCGTTGGATTCCCACGCTGGCCGGGCAGATTATAGTGGGAATATGCTTGTTTTGCTTTGCCTGTGATTTTTACGTGACGGTAGCGGGGATTCTCAAACTCAACCGCCGGCTCAAACGGCTGGAGGAGGTCAGCGGCCTGATGCACGAACTGTCTGAGGATATCGGCAGCGGCCTGGCGGAGGGCGCGCTGAAACTGGCCGGAACCGGGGAAAAGCTGAAAGAATCCTCTGCTCAGTGGAAAGAAGAAGCGGAACAGAAACGCGCAGCGTTTCGCGGTACGATCGAAGCGCGGCAGGAGCAGTTTCGCTTGACGGCAGAGCAGAAAAAGCAGGCTTTTTTGGGGTCTATCGAGGAGAAGAAGGCGCACCTTGCCCAGCTGTCTGAGGAATACGAGCGGATTATGCAGGAGAAAATGCCTGTCCGCTTGCTCAAAGCGTTCCCCAATGCCCGGTCGGAGCGATATAATGAGGCGTTGGAAAAAATCCGCGAGAAAATCAGCGCCAAGCGAAAAAGAAAGGCTGGGGACAAATAAGAGGGCCCTGGCAGCAAAAGACAGAGATCTTTTGCCGTCAGGGGAAGGGATTTGCCGAATCGTTCGAAAAAATCCGGCGGGAAAGGTTTACAGTGAATGGCCGTTCCTGTCTGTCCGGTGTGTGTCCATCACAGGCTGCATACGGATATAGATTGTTCTTGGCGCAGGTTTGACCGGCGGATTTTTCCCATAACAAAAAGCCATGGCTTTTGCCATGGCTTTTTTAAAACAATCCGTTCCCAAAAATTCATTGATCGTCGGGAATCAGCTTTGCTTTTTGCAGTATGGCGACAATAATCGGGACAAGAATCAGCTGCAAGACAATGCCGGGAATCGCGCTGAGCACCGATCCGGATAAAAAGGCCGACCAGGTAAAGGCGCCGCCTTTGATACCCAAACAGATCATCATGGCCGCTCCCCAGACAATCCGGCCGCCGATCATGGCAGCCAGAAGATCCACATAAAGAAAAAGCGGTTTTTTCGGCAGCTTTTTGTAGCAGATGCCGGTGATTACCCCATAAGCCGCCAATTCAAAGGCCATAGCCACCGCAGTGGGGAAGGGGGGCGGCATTCCCAGCGTAAAGGAACGCAGCAGCGGTGCGGCAAAGCCCACCGCCAAGCCATAAGGCCATCCGCATACAAAGCCGCAGATCAGCACCGGCAGGTGCATTGGCAGCAGCATACTGCCGATTTCCGGAATCTGCCCGGTCAAAAAGGGCAGCAGATAGGCCAGAGCCAGGAACAGCGCCGCCAGCACCAGCTTTTTGGTCGATTGGTTTTTCATGCTTCTACCTCCTGTTGTCTTTTCGAAAAGGTCTCTTTCAAAGCATACAATTTAAAGTCTACTCCAGGTCAAGCGTTTTTTGAAAAAAGATGGACGAGAGCCTGCCCTCACCGGCTCTCGCCTGGCGAAAAACGAATAGCCGTTTTTTGAAAAACACGGGCGGCAGAAAGGAGAAAGAGCCGGCAAAAATCCGTTCGACCTCGGCGCGCCGCACCTGTTTTGTCCGTCCCGTTTGAAAGACAAAAACCGGCTTCCTCCAAACACATAGCGAAAAGCGTGGAAATCCCGCAGATTCCCCCGCAGACGTTTAGGCGTTCTGTGCCAAATAGTCGTTAATTTTTTGAACCAGTTCGTCTACATCCGCACCGTGTACCGCGCAGGCCTCCTCCAGGCTTTCCATGGCAGAAGCGGGGCAGCCAACACAGTGCATTCCCATTTCAAACAGGAAACGGGCGGTATTCATATCATTTGCCAGCAGATCGCCGATCAAAGTATTTTTTGTTACGGTCATGATTTCCACTCCTTATCGGTTTGATGAAAAAATTATACCTGATTCGTCATCATTTGGCAAGAGCAGGATTTTTCCTTGCAAACAGGAAAAAGATGTGATAGGATAAGCCAAAACAGATAAGAAAAAGGAGAAATGCTTTTTGTTGATCGCATATGTTTTGGAGATTGTCGCACAGCAGGAGGTTTGTGCGAACTAATTTTTGCAGGGCCTCCGCAAGTGGTTGATAACTTTAGGAGGATATGATGTTAAGTGGATCGTTTTCAAAATAAAAAAGAAGAAAAATCCGGTGGAGTAAGCGAAAGCTGTTTTGTCTGTCAGGTGTGCGGTGCGTTGGTTGTTTGCCAAAATGCCGGCAGCCGTCACCGCAATCATTGCCCGTTTTGCCTGTCCAGCGTCCATCTCGACCATGTTCCCGGGGATCGGGCGTCCTGTTGCGGCGGCATTATGGACCCGGTTGGAGTGTGGGTGCGTAAAAACGGAGAGTGGGCGTTGATCCACCGGTGCCGCAAATGCGGCGTATTCCATTCCAACCGGATTGCCGCTGATGACAATCCGCTTTTGCTGATGTCCATCGCGGCAAAGCCGCTGGCATCTCCTCCCTTTCCACTGGATCGGTTGACAAGGCAGATGTCACTGGAAAAAACGGTTGTTCCAACAGAGAGCGGCCAGGATAAAAAGAAATAGACAAAAGGCCCCGGAGAAAACTCTCCGGGGCCTTTTCTGACCGTATGCATGGGGTAAGATGTTTTTCGGGATTTTCCTGTTTCCTGCAAAAAAAATAGAATGAGAAAACAAAATTACGGAAAACTTTCATTTTTCTCTTGCTTTTTTCCAGATATAGGTCTATAATCTGTAAACGGTGCAGGAATTGCGTCTTTATTGGGCGGCTTTTATGAAACCGCAAAAAATCCTGCTTTTTAACCGGAGCTTTTGGGAGTGAAAAGCGGCGGAACAAAACAATCGAATTGAGAATATGTTTCTGTATTAACAGGAGGAAGAGAATCATGCGTGTTGAGACCGACCTGATTGGAACCAAGGAAATTGAAAAGGATGCGTATTATGGCCTGCAAACCCTGCGCGCTTATGAGAATTTCAATATTACCGGCCGACGGGTCCATCCGGAATTTATCCGTTCTCTGGCGGCGGTAAAAAAAGCTGCGGCGATTACCAACTGCCAAACCGGCGAATTGTCGGAGGAGAGAAAGAATGCGATCGTCCAGGCCTGCGACGAGATTTTGGCGGGAAAGATGCATGACGCATTCATCACCGATTCCATCCAGGGCGGAGCGGGAACCTCTTTTAATATGAACGCCAATGAAGTGATTGCCAACCGTGCCATCGAGATTTTGGGCGGCGAAAAGGGCGATTATACCATTGTCCATCCCAACGACCACGTCAATATGTCCCAGTCCACCAACGACGTAATCCCCACAGCGGGAAAAATCACCGCTATCAAGCTTTTGCAGGGGGCGAATTTCCAGCTCACCCGTTTGATTGGCGCGCTGCGGAAAAAGGAAAAGGAGTTTGACCATATCCTGAAGATGGGCCGCACTCAAATGCAGGATGCAGTTCCGATTCGTCTTGGCCAGGAATTCGGTGCTTACCGCGCCGTGGTGGAGCGGGATCTGGGCCGCATGACCCATATCACCGATGAGCTGATGTATGTTAATATGGGCGGCACTGCCATCGGCACCTGCATCAACGCCGATGAAAGCTATGTCAGCGCCATTGTCTCCAATCTCTCCGCCGTTACCGGGCTGGATCTGCGGCAGGCCAAAAACCTGATTGATTCTACCCAAAACCTGGACTGCTTTGTAACCGCTTCTTCTACTATGAAAACCTGCGCGGTCAACCTGTCCAAAATTTCCAACGACCTTCGGATGATGTCTTCCGGACCTCGCACCGGCTTCCATGAAATCAATCTGCCGCCCAAGCAGAACGGATCTTCCATCATGCCCGGCAAGGTCAACCCGGTCATTCCCGAGGTGATGAGCCAGGTGGCCTTTAACATCATCGGCAACGACGTAACCGTTACCATGGCCGCGGAGGCGGGACAGCTGGAGCTCAATGCCTTTGAGCCGGTGATCTTTTATAAATTGTTTGAGTCCATCACGACCCTCACCGGCGGCGTTCAGACCTTTACCGACAACTGCATCTGCGACATTACCGCCAATGAGGAGCATTGCAAGGAGCTGGTGGATCACAGTGTCGGCATCATCACTGCCATTTGCCCGCGGGTGGGTTATTCGGTGGCGGCGGATATTGCCAAAACAGCCATCCGTACCGGCGCTTCGGTCAAGGATGTGCTGATCAGCCGCAACCTGCTTACGGAAGAGGAGATCAACAAATTGCTGGATCCTTATGCCATGACCTGATCTTCCTTGTGCCAAATCAGAAAACGGACCGGTAAAACCGATCCGTTTTTTTGCGGATTTTTTCGCGTATGTCTTTTGGCCCAAGTGGAATTTTTGTTTTTCCCTATCCATTCGGCTATCCCTTGGCATTGCAAAAATTTTTACTGGTTGAAAAGTTTTTCAAATCTTTCATGAAATTGGGATTTATCACTTTGAAAAAGCGGCCCGATACACGTCATCCTGTTCCGGTAAATGCGTAACGTAGCCTATCGGCAATTTGTTTTCCGTGGCTTCCATTATTATTTTTGCCCCAGTTTCGCCAAATGCACCGCATAACTCAATGCAGTCAATTCATTCTTTGTATAACTTTTTAGCAACCGTACATGCTTCTTCTATATTGGCCACCCCGATAATCTGGGCTTGGGCATGATGTATGGTTGCTCTGTCAACTTCACAATCGGAATTTATGGAGAGGATGAAATCAATGAATGATTTAAAAGAACTTGTAAAGTTATATAAAGAACACCCAATGCTAATTGTGATTACATTAGTATCAATGGTAATTGGTGCAATTTTAGGTGCAGTAGCATTTTATAATGGATGGTTAGGTTAAAGAACAAATTCCGATCTATCTTTTTATTTACATTATCATATTTTTCTGCTTCCATCAACGCGACGTGAAATTGACGAAGTCATTGCCCATCAGTCCAAATGAAAAGAGGGAGAAATCGTATCCCGTCAAAGGCAAACGGCAAATAAGGCGTAAAGATAATTAGCCTTACACATGAAACAAAGCTGGCTTTCCGATTACAAAAAGCGCAGATGACCGGGATGGGGGTAGAAATGTGCAAAGGGAAAGCCAAAGCAGCCAGGCGGGAACCAAACGGTAAATATTTCGGACAGAATGAACCCTTTTTCCCACTACCCTTCTTTGCGGAAATGGCGGGAAAAGACGCATATTTGGTAATTTTCTTCCGGAAATATACCAACTGTATCAAAATTTGCCGAAGAATAGAAGCGGCGCAGAGCGTGATTTCCCGCCCAGCAATCCAAATAAAGATCCTTTTGCGCATGGTCTGCCAAACAGCAGGCAAAACGGATGAGCTCTGTGCCCAAGCCGCTGCCCTGGCAGGAGGGGCGCAGAGCCACCCGATACAAATACCATTGGCCGTCAGGCTTTGCCCGGCGGTCCAGCCATAAGGCGGTCTGCAGCGGCCGCAGCGAAAAAGTGCCGACCAGCTCTTTGCCGTCCCGGCATGCCCACACCCGTTCCAACAGGATGTCCTGTCCGATTTTATCCGGATCCCAAGGGTGTTCCCACTGCAAAATCCCCTTTTGATGCAGCTGGACTGTCACCTCATCGAGAAGCCGGGCAATGGGCATAGCATCTGGCAAAAGTGCTTTTTGGATAGAAAGTTTCATAGGGTTCTCCTTTGGCAAAAAGCTTATTTTGGTGATTTTATTCTATCATATAAAAAGAAATTGTGGTATAATAACCGAAAGACAGATGCGGTACAGCGCGGCTCCCAATCCTTTTTCCGCGTTCGCCCAAGGCGGGCGAAACGGTTGTGGGCGCTGTAAAAAGCGCGGTGCGGGCTGTTTTTTGTGTAAGTGGAAATCCGGGCATTCCCGGAGGCTCCAAAGCGATGATGTGGCGCAAGCTTGGGTTATGCGGCACACCATTTTTTCGCTTTGTGGAATCAGTTGTGGTCGGAAAAATAAAACAGTTGCCGTAATGGGGAAATACTTTCCATTAAAATGACGGCGGCATATCCCGCCAGGCGGGTATCTGCCCGAGGAAAAAGCCGCCGGGACAGCAGCGGCTTCGATCAGGAGGGAAAAATGAAGCTTAGAATTTACCGGCCTGGGGATTTGGAGGAGATTTACCAGCTGTTTTACGATACCGTACATTTTGTCAACCGGGCGGATTACAGCCCGGAGCAGTTAGATGCCTGGGCGCCGCGGCAGATGGACCGTTCCCGGTGGGAACAATCTTTGGCGGAGCACGAAACCTGGGTTGCCTGGGAAGAGGGAAGGATCGTGGGGTTCGGCGATTTGGCGCAGAATGGCTATCTGGATCGGCTGTATGTGCGGAAAGATTCTGTCCGCAAAGGGGTTGCGTCCGCTTTGCTCCACCGGCTGGAAGCGGCGGCTGTCCGTCAGGGATGCCGCCGTATGGATACCGAGGCGTCCATTACCGCCCGGCCTTTTTTGAGCATAGGGGCTACCGGGTGGTCAAACGGCAGGAAAAGCTGCTGCGCGGGCAGGTATTTGTCAATTTTGTCATGGAAAAAATCTTATAGATACGATTGAAAAAGGAGGACATTCCCATGAAAAACCCTATCGTTACCATTGAAATGGAAAACGGAAATAAAATGAAAGTAGAGTTGTATCCGGATATCGCCCCGAACACTGTGAAAAATTTTGTATCGCTGGTGAAGAAGGGATTTTATGACGGCGTGATCTTTCACCGTGTTATCCCCGGATTTATGATCCAGGGCGGAGATCCCCAGGGAGTGGGTACCGGCGGGCCGGGGTACAGCATCAAGGGAGAGTTTGCCGCCAACGGGTTTGACAATCTGCTGAAGCACACCAAAGGCGTTATTTCTATGGCCCGTTCTTCCCGGCCGGACAGCGCGGGAAGCCAGTTTTTCATCATGGTGGACGACGCGCCCCATCTGGACGGCAGTTATGCGGCGTTTGGCAAGGTGATCGAAGGAATCGAAGAAGCGGACCGGATTGTATCGGTCAGACGGAATTTGTCGGACAAGCCGCTGGAGGATCAGCGGATGGCCAAAGTAACGGTGGAAACCTTTGGAGAAGAGATCGGCGAACCGGAAACGCTGTAAAAAAACAGCGGAAAATGCTTGGGTTTGTTTTGGCAGGAAAAAACGGTATTTTTATCGTTTTTCCTGCTTTTTTCTTGTGCAAAACCGTTGTTTTTATCCCAAAAGGGCATTACAAAAAAGCGCCGGCAGAATGAAGTGGGATGCATCCGGCTCGGCGGCGTTCAGGGCGTGATGTCCGGAAAATAAAAATCATTTCGGCACAATCCGGTCCAATGGAGGAATGCAGGTTTTGCTGGCGGCGGAAAGAAAAAAGCTTCGGTGACGAGACTGCGTTCCCGAAGCTTTTGTGCTTTGTCAAAGCGTTTTGGCAAAAGGCGGTAAGAGAAATTATGATTCAATAATATCCTCAGCTTTCACGTGGTCGGAATATCCGCCTGTGATGATTTCCACAAAAGTGCTTTTTTCATGTAGATAATAGTATTTATAATGAATGGGAGAATCTGTGGGCACAGCGCTGATCGTATAGCCCTTATATTTCCCAATGCTCCAAGTCTGCGGCAGAGAAATTTCTTCCATATCCTCCTGCATCCGATCAAACAGGGAAGAGGCAAAGCTTTCCAAACTGTATTCGTTCAGATCCTCTTTGGCGGAAATGCGGCAGGTTTCCAAGGTTTTGCCGTTGAGCAAAAGCACTTGCTCTGCAGTATAGGTTTCCGGACGGGAATGAACCAGGTTGCCCTCTACATCCACATAATCGTTCAGCAGATCCTTGTTTTGCGAGATGGCATCCAACTCTTCATCCGTTACCACAAACCACGGAGCGGGAAAAGAAAAAGAAATGCGCATGGACGGGATGGAAATGGTATCCCCTTCCACTTTAACGCAGCGGTCGGCAGAAGAACCGGCACATCCGGCCAGCAGGGCGCCCAACAGGGACAGCGCCAGCAGCAGGGAGACGATCCGATTGATTTTTATCATACAGACAAGATTCCTTTCTTATATGAAATAGCAGGAAGCCTCAGTGCTTTCCGGCGGCCTGCAAAACTTCCCGGCGGCCAGGAAAGAAAAATTCCAGCGCGTACTGGAGGGATTGATCCCAAAAGCCCCATTCGTGTGTGCCGGGCCACTCCCGGTAGGAAAACTCATAGGGCAGCGCCTGGATAGTATCTCTGAAACGGATGTTATGGGCATACAGGAAATCTTCCGTTCCACAGGTGACCATGACCTTTGGCAGCTGTGTTTTTGGAAGCAAGGCAGTCTTTTCTACCAGATAAAACAAATTATCCTCCGGTTTTATTACAAGATCTTCCCCAAAAATCGCTTTGGCTTCTCCCAGCAGGCCGGAATCCACCTGCGTAAGAGTAGCGCGCAGCGCTTCCATATCCAGGCAGCCGGAAAAGCCGGCGCAGCCCGCAAACAGATCGGGACAGCGCAGCCCCAGCTTGATAGCGCCATAGCCGCCCATGGAAAGACCGGCCACAAAGCGGTCCTCCCGTCGGCTGCTGAGGTGAAACAGACGCTGGCAGGCATCTGGCAGTTCCTTCGTGACGTAAGAAAAATAAGAAAGGCCCATGGCCATATCCGTATAAAAGCTGCGCTGCACCTCCGGCATTACCAGCGCTACGCCATAGGCATTGGCATATCGCTCCGCCGAAGTCATACGGGTCCAGACATCCGCGTTTTCCCCGTGCCCATGCAGCAGGTAAACAGCGGGACATTCCGTTTCCGGCACAGCAGCCCGGTCAAAGGGAAGTACCACTGTAAGTCCGGTATCCATGCCCAGCGACTGAGAACGGATGGAGCCTTTGAAAAAAGCCATAAAAAGCCTCCTTCTCCAAAGATCGACCGGCCAATTTGCCGGCCGGTAGCCATATTCTAGCACTTTATGGCGGAAAAAACAACATTACAGCCCCAAAAGGCTGCGGATATTTCCGGAAAAAATGGCGTCTTTTTCCGGCTCGGAAAGATCCAGCGCTTCGATCATGACCTTTTCCTGGCGGGGGTCGCTCCAGGGACAGTCGCTGGCAAAGAGGATTTTATCCGCGCCGTGGGCTTTGATGATCCGTTCTAGCTGAAGCGGGTCGATTTGGCCGGCGCAGCAGGCAGTATCCAACCAGACCGGAGCGCCCACCAGCCAGCGTTCCACATCGTCCCACAGGCGCATACCGCCCATGTGGGCGAGAATCAGCCGAAGGCCAGGGCAGGCGTCCAGCACCTGGCGGCAGGCGCGGGGGCGGCAATGGATATGTTCCGGAGAAAGAGGGTCAAATCCTGCGTGAACCGCCACGCACAGCCCCAGGTCCCGGGCCTTTTGAAAAATGGGCAGGACGCGGGGCTCGTCCATATCGAAATCCTGATAATCCGGGTGCAGCTTGATCCCCCTCAGCCCCAGAGCCGCGATGCGCTCCAGTTCAGGTTCCCAGTCGGGCGCGTCCGGGTGAACCGAGCCGAAAGGGATCACCGTATCGGAGGCGATGGAGGCGCAGAAGTCATTGATGGATTTTTGTTGGGAGGGCTTGGTGGCGATGCTGAAAAAAACGCCCTTGTCCACCCCCCATTCCCGCATTTTTTCCAAGGTGGAGGCCAGCGTTCCGTCGGTCTGATTGTCGTAGCCGGAGATCGCCGCCAATTTGGGGATCACCTTGGGAGCCAAAGCGTCGGGAAAGACATGAATATGAGAATCAATCAGCATGAAAAAACGACCTTTCTGTTTTTGGGACTGTCCATTCGTATGAGGGGAAATCTGTATTTATTATACCCGGCTTCCCTTTTGCTGGCAAGGGGATGGCCTGAGCCGGTCCCTTTACAGCGGCGCGGTTTTATGATATGGTGAAAATCGGAAAGAAGGGGACGCAAATGACCGAAAATTTTGCCCACAGGGGATTTAGCGCCGCTTATCCGGAGAACACCATGCTCTCCTTTCAAAAGGCGCGGGAAGCAGGCTGCCACGGGATTGAGCTGGACGTGCATCTGAGCGCTGACGGCGTGCCGGTGGTAATCCACGATGAACAGGTGGACCGCACCACTGACGGCAGCGGCCGGGTGGGCGAGCTGTCCTTTGCGCAGCTGCGGAAGCTGGACGCTTCCGGCCGGTTTCGCGGCGTGGCGGGACCCAACCGAATCCCCGCGCTGCAGGAAGTGCTGGAATGGTGCGAAGCAACCGGGCTGCGGCTGAATCTGGAGCTTAAGACCAATGTCTGTGAATATCCCGGGATAGAGCAAAAGACGATAGAGATGGTTTTTAGCGCCGGAATGCAGGAGAGAGTCATCCTTTCTTCCTTTAACCATTACACCCTGCTGCGGTGTAAAAAAATTGCGCCGCAGATTCTCTGCGGCGCGCTGGAAGAAAGCTGGATCGTGAATTTCGGCGGATATGCCAAGGGACTGGGGCTGGAGTGCGTGCACCCGCTGCATTGGTACCTGACAAAGGAGAATATGGAGCGGTTAAAAGAACAGGGCCTTCGCGTTCATACCTGGACGGTGAACGAACCGGAGCAGATGCGCCGCCTGATTGATTTGGGGGCGGACATCATCATCACCAACCATCCGGATCGGCTGGCAGAGCAGCTACGGAATCTGTCCGGCGCGGAAGAAGGGCAAACAGGAGAAAACGAGAGGACAGGAAAATAGATATTTTTGGAAAAAACTATAAAATCCTGTCTTATTTTCCGGGCGTGACTGCCCTGAACAATCGGTCATCGTGGGAAAATGGGCGGAAAAAAAGGCTGATTGATGAGGTCAGCCCTTTTTCCCGGTTAAAATTATCTATTAGGAGAAGCAATAAGATGAGGAATCTAATTTGATGTTGTTGTTCCGATGAGTTTATTATAGCTATACTGAGTGGATTTGTAAATGATTTTTTGTGCAAAAACACAAAAATCGGAATTACCAACGAAAGGATAAGTGGATTTTTGTCACTTTCCCTAAGTGTTTTGTAGATGGCCTTTTATATTTTGCGGTCTTTTTTCAAAGGAGAAGAAAGTTTTGGAATATCAACAGGTTTTACCCGCCGTTTTTATCGAACGGCCAAACCGGTTTGTGGCGCTCTGCATGCTGGAGGGGCATCCGGTGACCGCCCATGTCAAAAATACCGGGCGCTGCCGTGAACTGTTGACGCCGGGGGCGGCGGTGTTTTTGCAGCACCAGCCGGCACCGGGGCGAAAAACCCAATACACGCTGACCCATGTGCAAAAAGGAAAACGTCTGGTCCATATTGATTCCCAGGCGCCCAACCAGCTGGTGGAAGAAGCGCTGCGCGCGAGCCGTCTGTCACTGCCAGGGATGGGGCGGCCGCAGGTGATACGCCCCGAGACCTTTTACGGGGAATCCCGCTTTGACTTTTATCTGGAGGCGGGAGAAAAAAGAGCTTTCGCCGAAGTGAAGGGCGTGACACTGGAGGAAAACGGCTGGGCCAGATTCCCGGACGCTCCTACCGAGCGAGGGGTGAAGCATTTACAGCATTTGACCCGGGCGGCAGAAGAAGGGTATTTATGCTATGTCGTTTTTGTGATTCAAATGAGCGGAATCCAGGGCTTTTCGCCGAACTGGAAAACCCATCCCGCTTTCGGCGAGGCTTTGCTGCAGGCAAAGAAGGCTGGCGTGGTTCCGCTGGCGTTTGAGTGCGAGGTGCTGCCGCAGCGGGTACAACTGGCCGGGCCGGTAAAAATTGATTATGGGAAAGGAAAAGAAGAATCATGCTGACGGATACGAAAAAAATGCTGGATAAGGCCAGGGACGGCGGATATGCTGTGGGTGCGTTCATTGCAGAAAACGCTGAAATGGTCTTTGCGATTGTGGCGGCGGCCCAAAAATGCAAAGCGCCGGTGATCCTTCAGACAACGCCTTCTACGCTGCGTTATCTGCCGCCGGCCTGTTTCGCGGGGATTGCTGCTGCCGCTGCCAAAAATGCTGCGGTACCGGTAGCGCTGCATCTGGACCACGGGGACAGCCTGGAGCTGGTGAAAGAATGCCTGGACGCGGGCTACACTTCGGTCATGTTCGACGGGTCCCGGCTGCCTTTTGCGGAGAACGCAGACCTGACCGCCCAGGCGGTACAGATGGCGAAAGCCTGCGGCGCCAGCTGTGAGGGGGAGTTGGGCACGGTTGGCGGGAAAGAAGATTCCCTCACGGCCGAGGCGGGGGCTTACACCGATCCAGCGGAAGCCGCCGAATTTGTCCGTTGTTCCGGTGTGGACAGTCTGGCGGTGGCGGTGGGGACGGCTCACGGTGTTTACCACACGGCGCCGAAGCTGGATTTGGCCAGGATTCCGTTGATCCAGGCTCAAGCGGATCTGCCGCTGGTTTTGCACGGCGCTTCCGGGCTGCCGGACACAGTGGTGCGGGAAGCTGTGGCCAAGGGAATGGCCAAGGTCAATTTTGCCACCGAGCTGCGGCAGACCTTTACTGAGGCAGTCCGAAGGGCTTTGGCGCAGGAACCGCAGGGGTTCGACCCCAAAAAATATCTGGACCAGGGTCGAAAAAGCGTACAAAAGCTAGTGGAGCAGAAAATTCAGGTGTGCGGTGCGGCAGGTCAGGCGTAAATGATATCGAAGCAAGTTGCTGGGCCGGATGCGGCCCGGCACTTTTTGCCGGCGGGGTATTTCTGCCAGCTGGCGGAAAGGTGATAGACAAAGCCGTTTGCCCGGCAGAGACCCCGAAAAAATTTTTCTTGCAGATGGTTTTTGGCTTATGCGGCTGCCGGAGCGGCACCTGTTCGGACAGGGAAAATAAGAGGCTCGTCTGGCGCCGTTTGCCGGGAGAATACCTTTGCAGCCTCCATTCCCACCGCAGCCTGTGCCTTTGCAAAGCCGGACGCCGCTTGCCTTTCGTATTAGGGGAAAAAGGTACAAGCGGATTGTTTTGGTGGCAGGGGTGTTTTTTCAAAGAGTTCATCTGTTTTCCATCTCTTTTTCACAGAATAGACAGAAAAGAATGGTAAGGTAGCACGAAAACGGATATGGTATGCTTTTTGAAAAAGCAGAATATGGGAAAAGTTGACGGAAGATTCTCTTTATGCTATTTTTATAAAATAGCATAAAACCTGATCAGGAAAAAAGTTGACAGGTGCTTTGGATTCGGGAGGGAATCTTGCATGAACATTAAAATCACGGCGGACAGTACCTGTGATTTGTCCAAAGAATTGATGGAAGAAAACAACATTGAAATTCTGCCGCTGTATGTGGTCAAAGACGGAGCATCCTACCGCGATGGGCTGGAAATTACGCCGCAGGATATTTTTGATTTTGTAGCGCAGGGAAACGATCCTTGCAAAACCGCGGCGGTGAGCGAAGCGGATTATGCCGATTGCTTTTCCCGGCTTTCTTCTCAGTATGACGCGGTCATCCATATCAACATCAGCGCCGAATTTTCCAGCTGTTATCAAAATGCATGTCTGGCGGCGCGGCAGTTTTCCAACGTTTATCCGGTGGATTCCCGCAATCTTTCCACTGGCAGCGGCCATGTGGTGATGGAGGCGGTCCGCCTGGTGAACATGGGACTGGCTGCAGAGGATATTGTCCGGCGGCTTCAGGAATTGGCTGGCCGGGTAGAGGCCAGCTTTTTGATCGACAGTCTGGAGTATCTGTATAAAGGAGGGCGCTGCTCCTCTTTGGCGGCGCTGGGAGCCAATCTGCTGCATTTAAAGCCCTGTATTGAGGTCGTGGACGGGAAAATGAAAGTGGGCAAAAAATATCGCGGCCCGTTTGAAAAGTGTTTGCTTTCCTATGTCAAAGACCGGTTGGACGGGCGGGATGATTTGGTGAAAGACCGTATTTTTGTGACCCACACCCCCTGTGATGCCAAGACGGTGGAGGCAGTGAAAAAAAGTGTGAAGCAATACGGCGGATTTAGCCAAGTTGTGGAAACCCAGGCGGGATGCACCATATCCAGCCACTGTGGGCCCAACACCTTGGGCGTGTTGTTTATTCGAAAGTAGGGGCGTGAAAGGCAATGGGCTTTTGGAAAACGTTAAAATGGAATGCGGCCGCTATTTCCATCGGATCGGTGGTTTTAGGCGTGATTTTAGCGGGATGGCCCGCGATTGCGGCCCGGACGGTTTGCTATTTGCTGGCGGCGGTTTTGCTGCTGGGGGCATTCAGCTATCTTTTGAGCTATCTCAGCGGGCGCAGACAGAGTCTGCCGTCGGGAATGGATTTGGCAATCGGTCTGGTGCTGGTATTGGCGGCGCTTTTGGTAGCAGTCAAGGCGGATCAGATCATTGGGCTGATCCCAATGGTCATGGGAGCGGTGTTTGCCATAAACGGCGCGGTAAAACTGCAGCGGTCGGTGGAGCTGAAGCAGGTGCAATATCGCGGCTGGGGCGTTGTGATGTTTTATGCAATTTTAACCATTGGCTTTGGCGTGCTGTTGTTGTTCAATCCTTTTTCTGCCGCGACGATGATGGTTCGGATTTTGGGAATCGGGCTTTTGGTCAGCGGCGGTACGGACATTATAACCATGATGAGTGTTTCCCGGCAGATTCGGAAGGACATGCTGCCCGGAGTCAGCTGGTCCAAAAAGGATTCTTTCTAAAAAAAGAGCGGTGCGCCGCTCTTTTTTTAATTGGAATCAAAAGAGGATACACGCAAGGCTTTCCTCGCCGAAAATGGGCTTTGTGGAAAGGGCCGTTTTTTTGCGGTCATGCAAAAAATGCACAGGAAAAACGCACCATAATAATAAGAGGTTCCCCTTTTTGGATCGAAAGAGCCTTTCAGCGAAGTGATTTCCTGAAAAAATGCGAAGAGAAAGGGGAAAAACGCTTCCTTTTCGTTTTTTCGACGGAAAGGAAGGTTATAATAAGCAGGGCAAGAAAAAATTTTTCTTTTTTCTTGTAGCAAAAGGCCCGCTTTGGGCGTTTTATTTTACAAAGAGAGAAAACATAAGCCACAAAGGAGGAAGGAAAATGGAAGAGTTGAAAAAATGGGTGATTTCGGTATTATTATACTTATTTTAGTTCCATAATCAATCTGCATTGGAAAACAGCACCCCAGCAAAAAAAGAGCCGTTTCGACTCTTTTTTTGCATGCGGCGGTATTTTTTGCTATGATGAAGAAAACAGAAAAAGGAAGTTGAGCGGATGGAACGCAAAAAACTGGTCCGGAGCATACTTGGGCAGGTGCTGGGAATTGGAATTGGCAGTTGGGTTGGAACCATATTGGGCGTTACGCTGGCCAATTGGCAGCGGGGAGAATTGTCGGCGGCCGGGTTCGGCTGGACCGTATTGGGATGCGGCATTGGCAGCCTTTTGGTGTCGGCCGTTTTTTTCGCAGTCAAGCTGGCGGCACAGAAAAGAAAGGACCGGGAGGCCGGTTCATAAAAATCGGGAGGGAAAAGGATGAGGCATACTGGAACAATACGGCTGGAAACGCCGCGGTTGGTGCTGAGAAGGTTCCGGGAAGATGACGCGGCGCCCGCTTTCCGAAACTGGGAGAGCGATGAGAAAGTGACGGAGTTTCTGTGCTGGTCCCCCTACAAGACACTGGAGGAAGTAAGGAAAGGTTTAGACAATTGGATCGACTCTTACCAAAGGCCGGATTTTTACCAGTGGGCCATTGTGCCTAAAGACGGCCGGGACGAGCCGGTGGGGACCATCAGCGCTGTGGGAATAGACGAGAGGATCGGCATGGTGGAAATCGGCTATTGCATTGGGCGAAGATGGTGGGGGAAAGGGATTGTGACCGAGGCGTTCCGGCGGATTATTCCCTTTTTCTTTGAGCAGGTGGGGGTCAACCGAATCTGCGCGCAGCACGACCCGAACAACCCGGGTTCGGGGAAGGTAATGGTCAAAAGCGGTCTTCGCTATGAGGGGACATTGCGGCAGGCGGACTACAATAACCGGGGAGTTGCAGATGCAGCGGTATACGGGATTCTGGCGGAAGAATATCGGCCTGAAGATTATGACCGATAAGCCAAAAACAGAAGAAAAGCGCGGTCTGCGGCCAAAATCAAAAGGGGATTTGGCGGGCAGGCTGTCGGACGGGATAAAAAACACCCCGGCCAGCACCCAGTGGATGCGGCCGGGGTATGTTTTTGACTGATGGCGCAAATCAGACGTTAAAGCGGAACAAAACCACATCGCCGTCCTGGAATACGTATTCTTTGCCCTCGGAGCGGACCAGGCCTTTTTCCTTGGCGGCAGCCATAGAACCGCAGGCTTCCAGATCGTCGAAAGCTACAACCTCCGCCCGGATAAAGCCTTTTTCAAAATCCGAATGGATTTTGCCTGCGGCCTGAGGCGCTTTGGTGCCTTTTTTGATCGTCCAGGCGCGCACTTCCTGCTTGCCGGCGGTCAGATAGGAAATGAGCCCCAGCAGCTCGTAACCCTTTTGAATCAGGCGGTCCAGACCGGAGGATTCCAGCCCCAGCTCGTCGAGGAAAAGCTGTTTGTCCTCTTTGGACATATCGGCAATATCCTCTTCAATTTTGGCGCAGATGGGCAGTACCAGCGAGCCTTCCGCCGCAGCGATTTCGCAGACCTGACGGTAAAAGGGGTTTTCTTCTAAAGAGCCGAGAAAATCATCCTCGCTCAAGTTGGCCGCGTAAATAACCGGTTTCGAGGACAGAAGAGAGATGGAGGAGAGAATCTGCTCTTCCTCATCGCTGGCAGTCTGGAACGAGCGGGCGGATTTCCCCTGCTCCAGATGGGCTTTCAGCCGCTGCAGCAGCTCCACCTCTTCCAGGTATTTCTTATCGGCTTTGGCCGCTTTCTGCGCTTTGTCGATCCGGCGGTCCAGCACGTCCAGATCAGAGAAAATCAATTCCAGGTTGATGGTCTCAATATCCCGGGCCGGGCCGATTTCGCCGTCTACATGGATAATCTCGGTGCTTTCGAAACAGCGGACCACATGAATGATAGCGTCCACTTCCCGAATGTGGGACAGAAACTTGTTGCCGAGCCCCTCGCCTTTGGAGGCGCCTTTGACCAAGCCTGCAATATCCACAAACTCGATGATGGCAGGGGTGTATTTGTCCGGATCGTACATTTTGGCCAGCACGTCCAGCCGCCGGTCCGGCACTGCCACAACCCCCACATTGGGTTCAATGGTGCAGAAAGGATAGTTGGCCGACTCGGCGCCGGCGTTGGTGATGGCGTTGAAAAGGGTGCTTTTTCCCACGTTGGGCAGGCCCACGATACCTAATTTCATAATTTTCTTCGATCTCCTTACCTTTTCTTGTATTTTCCGGGGCGTTTCGGCGGCGTTTCGGTTGCCGCGCCTTGTGTTGCCCAAGGCGGACGGCCCGTCTTTCCTTGCCCATGATAGCACATCGCCGCCGTTTTCTCAAGGTGCATTTGCCGCGGCGCGGGGGAAAACAGGCCGCATTCCCCCAAACGCCTACAAAACCGGCATCAGGATTTTGGTCCGATAGTCCTGGGGCTGGGTGGTGTTAAAGCTGCCCAGGACATATTCCTCAAAGCAAAATTTCCCCACGGTCATATGATGCTTCTCGGCGTATTGCATGACCCGCAGGAAGCTTTGATACAGCTTTCTCGGGTCCCCTTGGTGGTAGGTCACCAGGTAGTAGCCCTGGGGATGCACGACGACGGCGTCGGGGTGGAAGGCCCGGTCGGCGTAAACGTAAATATGCGAGGAGATGGACAGCCATTTCCCATTTTCATAGTGGATGGGGATGATGGTCCCCCACCCGCGGCATTCAAACAGGTTTTTGTCGCGGCAAAAACGGGCGAACACCGCCCGGGAATGGGAAAAGCTCTCGCCGTTTTCATACAGGTTGCGGCTGAAAAACCCGTATTCGGTTTCGCGAAACTCCATGGTCACCGCGTCCGGATCGGTGGCCAGCGCTTCTTGGACCCGTTTGCGGTAGCAGGCGATGGCGTTTTTCAAATCGGTAAGCCGCTGGATTTCCTGCTCAATTGCCTCCATGCGGTTTTGCAGGATTTCCTCACGCTGGGGAAAATGATCCCGGTGGATGTATTCGTCAATCTCTTTTAGGGAAAGGCCGAGCTCTTTGAGCTGAGAAATATTGGAAAAATCCGAATACTGCTTGTCGATGTAATACCGGTAGCCGTTTTCCTCTGTGATTGCCGGGGTGAGCAGGCCGATGTCGTCGTAGTGGATCAGGGTGTGCTTGGTCACGCCGTTGACCCGGGCAAATTCGCCGATGCGGAATTTTTTGCTCTCTTCGCTCATGCTAACACCTGCTTTGCAGTTAATACTCCTATTATAGAGCCGCATCCATTTCTTGTAAAGTGTCCGGGGTTGGGTGCTGGATGCTGTGAAAAATCTACAAAAAGAAGTGGCTTATGATCGACAAATTGCCGAATTTTTACCAAGACTGTTGACCCGCGGGTTACCCGATAGCATACACTCAGACGTAACAAGGAAAGGAGTGGACCGCATGAGGAAATTGCAGATCACGCAGCTGGCGGCGATGAACATGCATTACAGCCGCTATTCCATCGACGCGTTCCTGGATTCCGCCGCCCGGCTGGGCTTTACCCAATTGGAGCTTTGGGGCGGCGCGCCGCACTTTTTCTATCCGACCCAGTGCGGGCCGTCTGCCGCCGCGCTTCGCCGGATGGCGGCGGACCGGGGGCTGACGATCGCCTGCGTGACGCCGGAACAATGTATTTACCCTTACAATATCGCTTCGGCGCAGGACGACTTCCGCCAGGCGAGCGTGGATTATTTTTGCGGCTGGATCCGCCAGACCGCCGAGCTGGAGGCGCCGAAAATGCTTTGCGGCCCCGGCTGGGGATTGCTGGATCAGCCGGTGGAACAAGCGTGGCGCTATGCGGTGGATTCGCTGGAGAAGATGACCCGGGAAGCGCAAAAGCGCGGGGTTACCCTCGCCTTTGAGATTTTGCTGCCCAATGAATCCAACCTGGTAAACGATTTGGCGTCTACCTGCCGGATGATGAAGGAGATTGACGATCCGCATTTGATGTGCTGTATCGACACCGTCCCCGTCTGCCGGGAGGGGAAAACGCTGGAGGATTATTTTGCGGCGCTGGGCCAGCGGATCGTCCACATCCACCTCAACGACGGCACGCCTACCGGGCATCTGACCTGGGGCGACGGCAACCAGCCGCTGCGGGAGCATTTGGACACGTTGGAGCGGTGGGATTATGCCGGCGCCATCACGCTGGAGCTGGGGGCCGGGCGGTATTACCAACAGCCCGAGGAACACCTGGAGCGGGGGCTCCGGGTGCTGGAAACGGCCTTTGGGCAGAAGCTCGCCCCGCGTCCATCCGCAAAAGCATAGAAAGGGGTGTTTCAGATGGGATTGCATCGCTCGCAGATTTCTATTGGCAACTATGCGCATCCGCTGTACAGCTTTGACCGGTTCCTGGCGTGCGCGGAGCGCCTGCAGATTCAGAATTTGGAATTATGGGGGGCGGGGCCGCACTTTTATTTTTACGATTATACGGATGAGCGGGCCAAGGAGTTCTATCGAAAAATCGCGGATAAGGGCATGAAGGTGATCTGTATCACGCCGGAACAGTGCATGTATCCGATCAACATCGCCTGCGACGATCCGGTGATGCGCCGGCGCAGCATCGATTATTTTAAGCGTGGCGTGGAATTTTGCCGGATCATGGATTGCCCGATGATGCTGGTCACGCCCGGCAAAGGGTATTTCGACCGGCCCCGGCAGGAAGCGTGGGAACGCTCTGTCCAGGCGCTGCAGGAGATCGGGGGATACGCTCATTCCGCGGGGGTCCGCATCGCCATGGAGCATTTGACCCAAATGTCCTCCAATGTGGCGGTGACAGCCAAAGAAGCGGCGGCCCTGGTCCAGGCGGTTGGGCTGCCGAATGTAGGGGGGATGGTCGATACCGATATGGCCGGGCGCATTGGCGAAGGGGTGGCGGATTTCTTGTCCGCGTTCGACAACAAGCTGGCCCATGTGCACCTGGTGGACGGGATGCCCGGCGGGCATCTGGTCCCCGGCGACGGGGTGCTGCATCTGGTTGGCCAGATGCAGCAGTTGGCAGACGCCGGGTACGCCGGGTTTATCACGCCGGAAGTGATGCACGGAAATTACCAGCTGGAGCCGGAAAAGGCCCTGGAACGGACGGTGCGCTGGATGGAAGAGGTCTTTGCCCGTACAGAAAACGGCGCAAAACAGGTTTGAGGCGTCTTGCCTCAGCGAACAATCAGGCTTTGCCATCGCTGCCGCGGCGCAGGCGCCGGCGGCAGATGGTTAGAATGGATCAACTGTTTTCATGATGAAGAAAGGTGGTTTTTATGAAAAAGTGGCTTACTATTTTCCTGTCCGTTTCTTTTGTGCTGCTTTGCTTTTCCGCATGCGGGCAGGCCGCCCCGGTTTCCACCGGCCTGGCGGACGACACCCCTTCCGCGGCGGTTGCCGACGAGCAGAGCCCGTATGCAAACTTAGATTTGAGCAAAGAAGCCAACGTGGTCATGTACGCCTGTGCTACCGAGCCCAATGCGATGCAGGAAGTGCTGGAACTGGTGAATCAGCGCACCAAGGAGGCGGTCAATACCACGCTGGAGCTTTACTTTATCCCATCTTCTGAGCGCGCCCAGAAGTACCCGCTGCTTATGGCCGGCGGCGATACCGTCGATTTGATCTTCACGGCCAATTACTGCTATTACAAGGAACAGACCGAAAAGGGCGGCTTTAAGGAGCTTTCGGAAGAATTCTTGTCCACGTACATGCCGCAGACCTGGGCAACTCTGCCGCATTCCGCCTGGGAGGAAACGTACATCGACGGGAAGATCTACATGATCCCCCGCAACACGGCGTCCATCGCCCCGGACCGCGGCCCCACCATCAACATGGATATCGCGGAAAAATACGGGTACACCGCCGACAAGATCAACAGCTATGCGGACTTCGACGGTTTTTTAAGAGCGGTGGGGGACAACGAAGCGGAAAACGGGATGTATGCGTTTTATGCTTCTTCCTCCAGCACCCTGCAGCAGCTGTCTTTGATCTTCCGCAACAACCTGCTGAACAACCAGGCATCTGATTATGTGTACTATGCGCAGATGGCGGATCCGACCTTTGAACATCCGTTTTTCCTGTACACCTCGGATTATTATGAAGAATACGCGCTGCTGATGGCCGAATACGCGGCGGCCGGCGTATGGCCTTCGGACGCCATCGCCAATACCAATTCCGTGGCCACCTTGTTTGCCAACGGGCAGTCGGCCGTCTCTACGGACAACTTCTTTAACGGGATTACCAGCGTCGCCAACTATCGGGCCAAGGGGATGAATGTGGAATTGTTCGACATTTTCCCGGAAGGGTACCGGATCCTGCGGGATTCCTATATCGGCGACGGCTATGCCATCACCTCCTTTTCCAAAATCCCGGAGCGGGCTGCCGTTGTGCTGGATTACATCAAGACCGACTGGGATACCAACATGCTGCTGGCCGGCGGCATTGAAGGGCGCCATTACTTCTATGACGAGCAGACCAATACGGTTTCGCCCGGCCCGGAATCCGGCGATTACACCTACCTGGGATGGAACTGGGGCATTTTCCACGCCAACCTCGCCTGGCCGGCCTGCGACGACGAGCGCATCAACGCCATCAACGACCGCATTTACAGCGAACAGCTCAAAGACGAGGAATGGCCTTACTGGGGCTTCACCTTCGACTACACGCCGGTATCCGCCGAATGGGCGGTGATCTCCGCGCTGGTGACGGAATATCAGACTTCGTTTAACCTGGGCATGTTCCGCGATGCCACCCAGCAGACCTACGAAGAGTTCGTCGCCAAGCTGGAAGAAGGCGGCTTGAGCAAGTACATGGAAGAGTGGAACCGCCAGCGCAGCGAATTTTTGGCGGCGAAGCAGTAAGGACAACTTCTCTTTTTCGTATCCTCCCTGCGAAAGGCGGATGGCTGCCAACAGCCATCCGCCTTTTTTGAGATCGGCACCCAGCCGTCCGGCGCCTTTTGGGCGCTTTCTGGGGCTTTTTTCGGCCAACCCCTGTACAAGCGGCGGTTTGACAATTATAATCAAAGAAGAAGGTCGGCGCGTTTGCGGATTATCCGCAAAAGGTTTATAAATTTGTAACCTTTCCCGTTTTTTTTTCGGGTATAATGAATAAGAATCGGATCTAATTGCGACAAAAGTGCTGCCGACAAAATCTGCACTGACGAGGAGGTCAAACAACATGGCGATGGGAAAGGTGTTCGCGATCCGTATGTGCAAGAGCAACGAGCCGAAGGGCTTCAAATTTTCCAAGCCCAAGGGTGAGCAGAAAGGCGTTGTGACCATCGCCAATAAAAACCTGTTGGAGCCTTTGCGTGCGGTTACGGGAGAAAGCTGGATTCCGGGAAAGCGGTACCGCGTGCGCGGGTTCCGGGTTGCTGACGCAAAGACCATGTGCTTTGACTTGAACGAAGGTGTGCAGGAAGATTTCCGGCCTGTCGCGTCTGATACCGAAGAAAAATAACGCATAGCAAGTCTGCCCCAATGCATTGGAATGATTACTCGACCGCTCTTTTGAATTTAGGTATGCAGTGCGGAAAAATGATTCTTCCTACTAAAGCCAAATAATAAAATGCGGCCACCGCAGGATATGTCCAGCGGTGGCCGCTTTCGTTCAAAAAATTCTCGGGATCGATATGGAGACATAAAGTTTAATGCGTACCTTTGTAGCAGTGTGCTTTCCCGATCGTTGTCGTATCGCCCATATATTTTACGCCATTTTTACGCCATTTCCGTGTGGAAGTGCGTGGAAAGATATAGACTTATATGCGACTGATTTTTCTAAAAATGCTTGTAATAGCAGGCTTTATTGGCTTTTGTAGAGGTATAAGGAGTTATAAAATCAGGCCGGTCCCCTCCGATACCTAATTTCATATTGACGTTTCGTCCTTTCCGAATGCTGTATTTGATCCGTTTTTTTGGCGGAACACGCCTTTTTCCCAGAAAATCTCTATACAAACGGGCTTTTACAAACTATAATTATACATAGAAAAAGCGGCGGCGGCAAGAGCGTTTCAGAATATCTGCAAAAGGTTTATAAATTTGTAACCTTTCGCGCTTTTTTTCGGGTATAATGATATTCAGAATGCGGCACACAGGAGTGCTGCGCTGACAAGGAGGTAAAAATATGGCAATGGGAAAAGTCCTGGTTGCGGACGACGATAAAAATATCTGCGAACTTTTGCGTCTTTATCTGGTAAAAGAAGGATTTCAGGTTGTCCTGGCCGGCGACGGAGAGGAAGCCCTTGCCCGTTTTTCGGCGGAGAATCCGGATATCATTCTCTTGGACGTGATGATGCCCCGATTGGACGGCTGGCAGGTTTGCCGGGAAATTCGCAAAAAATCTGAGTGCCCGATTATTATGATCACTGCCAAGGGCGAGACCTTCGACAAGGTGCTGGGTCTGGAACTGGGCGCTGACGACTATGTGGTAAAGCCCTTTGAAACCAAGGAGATCGTGGCCCGGATCAAAGCGGTGTTGCGCCGGACCGGAAAAAGCGCGGCGGAAAACGACATCAAGGAAGTCAGCTATGACAAGCTGGTGGTCAACATGACCAAGTACGAGCTGAAAGTGGACGGCAAGGTGGTGGATACGCCGCCGAAGGAGCTGGAATTGTTGTACCATCTGGCCAGCAATCCCAACCGGGTTTACACCCGGGATCAGCTTTTGGACGAGGTGTGGGGATTTGAATATTACGGCGACTCCAGAACGGTGGATGTGCATGTCAAGCGCCTGCGCGAAAAGCTGGAGGGCGTTTCGGACAAATGGACGCTCAAAACGGTTTGGGGCGTTGGATATAAGTTCGAAGTAAAAGAATAGCGCTGGCAAGATGACAGAGATTTCCCGCGGCAGTCTGTATGTTTAGGGTGCAGGCTGCCGCGGTTTTCCACTTCGGAAGGATGGGGTTTTCGATGCAGAAAAATTTATTTACCAAATATTTTACCATCTGTGCCGGAATGATTCTGGCGAGCATTACCGTGCTGGGCGCTTTGCTAATGGGGTTTGCGTCTCAATATTTCCGCAGCGACAAGTTAAAGGTACTGGACCGTTATGTGAGCCAGGCCACAGCTTTGACCTTGACGGACTATCAAAAGAATAATTATCTATATATTGACGAAACTACCTTAAACTCGGTTTACTCCGTATTAGCTGACGCCATTGAGGCGACGATTTTTCTTTCTGACACTGAGGGGAAAATCCTGATCTGTACGGACACGGAGCTGTTTGCTTCCGGAAAGGATACCGTGCCGGAAAGTATTCTCAAGCAGGCGGCCAGCGGCAGTTATCGGGAAACCGGGCGGCTGGGAGGCGCGTATCAAAGCAGGAACTACACGGTGGCGCGGCCTATTGGGCTGCCCAACGGGCAGATTACGGGATTTGTGTTTGTATCTGCTTCCGCCAACAGTTTGAGCATTTTTTTGGGTCAGTTGCTCAACATGTTTCTGTTAAGTTCTCTGACAATGGTGGTGATCGCTTTTATCGTCATCTACTTTGTGACCGCCCGCATGGTAAAGCCATTACGGGATATGCTGGCAGCTACGCAGAGTTTTTCCCGGGGTGATTACACCGTTCGGGTACAGGTGAACAGCAGCGATGAAATCGGGCAGCTGGCGAATGAATTTAACTATATGGCAGAGGCACTGGCCCGCAACGAGGCGATGAACCGCAGCTTTGTAGCCAATGTTTCCCATGAACTGAAGACGCCTATGACCACCATCGGCGGATTTGTAGACGGTATTTTGGACGGGACTATCCCCAAGGAAAAGCATCATCAGTATCTGGCGATTGTATCCGGCGAGGTGAAAAGGCTGTCCCGCATGGTGCGGTCAATGCTGGATCTGGCCAAGATTGAAGCGGGAGAGATGAAACTCAATCCGGCGGAGTTTGACCTGAACAACATTGTATGTCAGGTGATTTTTAGCTTTGAGCAGGCCATTGAATCCAAAAACCTGGACATCATCGGGTTGGATGTGGATAAAATTATGGTCAGCGCTGACCCGGATTTGATGCATCAGGTGATTTATAACCTGATCGAGAACGCGGTAAAGTTTGTCAACGAAGGCGGCTATATCGAGGTGAAATACCACAACGACGGTGCGCGTACGTTGGTGGCCATCCGCAATTCCGGCACCGGCATCGCGCCGCAGGATCTGCCCAATGTGTTTGAGCGGTTTTACAAGACGGACCGTTCCCGCAGCCAGGATAAAACTGGCGTTGGTTTGGGATTATATATTGTGCGGACGGTGATTCAACTGCACGGCGGTGAAATCCACGTTAGCTCCAAAGAAGGGGAATATACGGAATTTGCATTCTCCGTTCCCAGCGCCGGAACAAAAAATTCACAAAATTTATTCAGAAAAAACGGATAATTCCTCAAGTTTTTTAAAGAGTCCGTTACGCAATGGACATATTTCTCTTTTATAATAAAGCCAGTTTAAAAAAGCAGCGGCGGATTTTTGAGATCCAAGGCTTTTGCAGGATAACAAGGAGGAACAGAGCATGAATGACATGGAAAATAAAGACATGGGCGGCTCTTTGGAAAATAACATCCCGGCGGAGAAAACCGATGCGGAAAAACCAGCGGAGAACAAGACTCCGGGGGAACAGGCTTATCAGTATCAGCCGCCTGTAAACCGGCAAACTCCACCCTACGGCGGATACTCTTTTGGCCAGCATCCGGCGCCGGGAGCGGCACAGACCCCGCCTCCCCATACGCCCCCGCCTGCGGATCAATGGAGTTTTCCGGAGTACGGCACGCCGGCTCAAAAGCCGGAAAACAAGAAAAAAGGAAAAGGACTCAAAGTTTTCGCGGGGATCATCGGCGCATTGATAGGCGTTACCGTGTTGAGTTTTGCCGTGTTTGGCATTTACAGCCTGGTGGCACCGCAGCAAAACGTGGTGGACCCGCCGGCGCAGTCCCAGAGCAAAGGCGATCTGCCCGCGAACGAGAATGTCCCCGAGCTTGAAACCAACAGTAAACCGTCGGATAACACGGTATCGACCGACGGGACGCTGACAACGGCGCAGATTAACGAAAAGGTCGCTCCATCTGTGGTTGGTATTGTGCAATATCAATCCAACTATTTTGAACCTACCGGCGAAGGGTCCGGCATCATCCTGTCGGAAGACGGATACATTGCCACCAACGCCCATGTCATTGAGAATGCGGACAGCTTGGAGGTGGTTCTCAGCGACGGTACTACTTATAAAGGGACCGTTGTCGGCTACGACAGCAAAACGGATTTGGCAGTGATTAAAATTGACGCATCCGGACTGACTCCGGCGGAGCTGGGGGTTTCCGGCGAACTGAAGGTCGGCGAAAAAGCCATCGCCATCGGCAATCCCGGCGGCCTGATTTATGCGGGATCAGTTTCTGAGGGGATTATTTCCGGGTTGAACCGTTCCCTGCGTGCGGCGACCGACGGTTATACCCTGAATTTTATTCAGACGGATGCGGCTATCAGCCCTGGCAACTCCGGCGGCGCGCTGGTAAATGAATTCGGCCAGGTGGTGGGAATCAATTCCCAGAAGCTTTCCGCCAACGGATATGAGGGCATCGGATTTGCCATCCCCATTGATGAGGCACTGCCGATTCTCAAGGATTTGATGAGCTACGGGCGGGTGACCGGACGAGTCAAACTGGGAATTTCCGCTTATGCAGTGAACGAATATGTGGCCAGTGTCAACGGAATCCCCAGCGGCATTCTGATCGACAGCATTGATTCCGATTCCACTTTGCTGGCTGCCGGCGTACAGGCGGGCGATATCATCACCCAGGTAGAGGGGACGGCGGTCAACAGCTTTACCGCATTGTCCGACCTGTTGCGCGATTATGCGCCCGGCGATCAGGTAACGCTGACGATTTTCCGGGCCAACCAGTCCTACGGAAGTTCCCGTTACGGATATTCTTATGGTGGCCAGACCATACAGGGGAGTACTTTTGAAGTAACGGTTACGCTGATGGAAGATACAGGGGCGGCTGCCTCTGCTGAGTTGCAGAACAACAGCACCCAAGGATAATCAAATCTTTTTGCATCCGGCCTTTTGTGCTGGTGTCCGTAAAATAGAAAAAGCCAAGCTGCATTTTGCAGCTTGGCTTTTCTATTGTCCGCTCTACATAACAGTTGCCGGTCCGGTATGGTGTGCTTTTAAGATTTTTAGATAAATCCTGATGATTTATCTTTTTTTGTAAATGATAAGCTCTGGATTTGCACCATTTTCCTCGTAAGTACAGACAAGCAGAAACTCCATATTAGCAACAAGACCATAGCATCGGTCACCGCCGAACTCGCACGGAAGCTGATTACCAAGATAAGCGGCCCCATCATCTAAGAACTTCGCAATCTTTCCATTTGGAAGTCTGTATTCAAGATTGACAAAATTACCAACCAATGCATTAAGGCTTTCGACCTTCGGCATTCCTTCAATATGTAATTCATTGAATTCATCAATAATCTGTTTCTTGAACCCTTCGAAATTTTCTTTGCCGCCAAGGGAGGCATACCGTTTCCAGTAATCAAGCTTCGGAAGCATATCCTTCATATATGCCCTCACCTGCTCGGATGTGAAATGTTCATTGACCATATGATTGGCACAAAAGTCAATTAAGTCATCCATATTATCGTAAGTGTATTCGCCATCGGCATAACACCATTTACAGTATTCTTCATTGAGTCCACCATCTGCTTCTCTGCTGATGTTGGAATCCTCCAACGGCATTCCGCAGCATTGGCAGATCAGTTGCCGGGGAGAGCCCAGAAGCGTGTTGATGGAAACATCAAACAGTTTTGATAAAAGCTTCAGGGCTTCAGTGCTCGGGGTTGTTTCACCCGTTTCCCAACGGGAAACGGCCTGACGGGTGACATATACTTTTTCAGCAAGTTCATCCTGTGATAAACCGTTTTTTGTTCTAAGTTCCAGTATAATATCTTTGGTATCCATTCATCATCACCTCGAAAAAATTGTATCACCTAGCGGCATGCAAAACAAGCAACGAGCTGTTGCTGTCGGTTATGCAAATCGCGATTTGCCGAATTGGTATGACGAATAAACCATAGATTAGCTGGATACACAAGAACAGGTACAACAAGTTGACTACTGTGACTGTAAAACTGTTTTTTTGTGCCGGGCGCTTTTCTTTTGATTGCAAATCATCCTTATTTCCGGTAAAATAAAAAAAGCAGGATGGGCTGCAATTCTTTTTTGGGTGCCGGAAACTGCTTTGGGAGGTGCGGTTTATGTTCGCCATCGTATTCCAGCAGGTGTTTATCATGTTTTTGTTGATGCTGATTGGCTTTGTCTATGCAAAGGCCACCGGCATGCAGAAAGCAGAATGCAATCGCATCTGCAATATCCTTTTGATGATTGTCACGCCTTGTTTGCTTTTGAGCAACCTGCAGCGGCCGTTTCAGCAGGAAATTGTCAAAGAACTGCTCTTTTCTCTGGGACTTGCTGTTGTATCCTCACTTTTTGCCATTTTGGCGGGCCGTTTTCTCTTCCTTCCGCGGGGGCAGCAGGAAAATAAGCGGATTGAACGGTATGCAGCCAGCTTTGGCAACGTGGGCTTTATTGGGATTCCGTTGGTAACCGGCATTTTCGGCGCCCAATACGCAGTGTTTGCCGTTGTGTTTGTGGTGGTGTTTCACGTGCTTTCCTGGACCGTTGGCGTAGGAATGCTGAAAGGATCTTTTCGGGAAATGTCCTGGAAAGAAGCGCTGTTGAATCCGGGGGTACTCAGCGCTGTGGTAGCGGTGCCGTTGTTTGTGATGAACATTACGCTGCCTTCCTCTTTGGGGGCGGTAGTCGGGTACCTTTCTTCTTTGAACACGCCGCTGGCTATGCTGGTATGCGGATTCTTTATTGCGGGGGTGGATTGGAACCGGTTTCGGGAAAAAGGGGTGCTGTACGCCTCTCTGACCCGGCTGGTATGGATCCCGCTTTTGACCATGCTGCTGTATTGGGTATTGGGACTGCACCGCTGGATAGATGACGGCGTTACGCTGGTGCTGGTGAATCTGATTGCCGGGGCCTGTCCGGCGGCTATTGCCACCAGCATGATGTCGGCCCGGTACGGCCTGGATGGGGAATATGCATCGGTCATCGTGGCGGTAACGACGGTGGGATGCCTTGTCACGGTGCCGCTGATCGCCATGTTGGGTCAGATGATTTTTGTATAGCGGGTAGAAAAACACGAAAACAAAATGAAAAGAGGGGGACCTTCGGGTAGAAGGCCTCCCTTTTTTGATACATGTACCGGTCCGAAAGTCCCGCAGGGCCAGCGCGCCCCAAACTGACAGGGCAAGGAAATTTCGAAAAAAGCCGCTGTTGTTCGGCTGCAAGGAGAAATGCTTGCCAGGCGGTTTCCCACGGCGTTTTCATTTCGGACAAAGGTGCGGAGCGAATCAAGAGCATCTGCCCCGGATTTTTGGGGGAAAACAGGGCGGAAGAGGTTATTTTGTGATATAGCGGTTTTGGGCAAAATGCCAGCTGTCGGCGCACATCTCATCAATGCCGCGTTTGGCTTCCCAGCCGAACAGAAGGCGGGCTTTTTCGGTGTCGGCATAGCAGGTGGCAATGTCGCCGGGGCGGCGGGGCGCGATCCGATAGGGCAGCTGGCGCCCGCAGGCCCTGGAATAAGCGGATACGATTTCCAGCACGCTGCTGCCCTGCCCAGTACCGAGGTTAACGGCCTCTACCCCTGTATTTTCCAGCACATATTTGACTGCGGCCAAATGCCCCAGCGCCAGATCCACCACATGGATATAATCCCGGACGCCGGTACCGTCGGGCGTATCATAATCGTTGCCGTACACCACCACTTCCGGCCGCAGCCCCGCCGCCACCTGAGACACATAGGGCAGCAGATTGTTGGGAATCCCGTTGGGGTCCTCGCCCAAAAGCCCGCTGGGATGGGCGCCGATCGGATTGAAATACCGCAGGAGGCTAACGCTCCAGCGGGGGTCCGACGCTGCTAAATCGGTCAGAATCTGTTCGATCATGACTTTGGTATAGCCGTAAGGATTGGTTGCGGAGGTTGGCATTCCCTCTTTGAAGGGGACCGGGTTGTTCATGCCGTAAACCGTAGCGGAGGAGGAGAAAACAATGCGGCGGCATCCGGCCTCCTGCATGACCTGGCAGAGGACAAAAGTGCTGCCAAGGTTATTTTCATAGTATTCCAGCGGTTTGTGCACCGACTCGGGCACCGCTTTTAGTCCGGCGAAATGGATGACCGCGTCAATGGAATGCTCGGCAAAAATTTTTCGCATACCGGCCTTGTCCCGCAGGTCGGTTTCATAAAAGGCAACCGGCTTTCCAGCGATTTTCTGGATGTTTTCTACCGCCTCCGGTTTGGCGTTGCTGAGATTGTCTGCAATGACGACTTCATATCCCGCGTCCAGCAATTCGACGCAGGTGTGGCTGCCGATAAAACCGGCGCCGCCGGTAACAAGTATTTTCATCAGAAAAATCCTTTCTTTTTCACAAATTCTTTTTGAATGATTAACCTTTCGCCGCTAGGGGAAATTTCATCCGCTACAACAAAATTTCCCCTACGCCGGACGGGCGGATATACAGCTGGCGGCAGGAACCCAGGCCGAAAACCGCCTCCATTCGCTGCCGGTAAAAGTCGGCCATCTCCTGCGGCACGAAAGACAGGATGCTCCCGGCAAATCCGCCGCCGTGGATCCGGCAGGCGCCTTTGTCCTGCAAAAGATGGCTGGATAGAGCCAGTGCCAGGCAAAGGCCTCGTTCTCCGGGCTTGGCGTCCGGCCAGGCATTTTGCAAAAGCTGTTGGGAAGAGCGGCCGGACGCGGCAAAAAGCGATAGGATCTGCGGGATATCGTTTTGCGCCAGAGCGTCCTCGAAGGCGGCGGTGCGGCGATCCTCTTCAAAAAAGTGAGCGGCGCGCAGAAGCGCCCGGTCGCAAACGCGTCCGCGCAGTTCTCCCATTCTTGCCCAAAACAGATCCTCCGGCACCTGGCGCAGAACCTGACGGTCAAAGCAGGCCGCAACCTCCTTCATTTCCGCCGGAATCGCCGCATATTGACCGGTGAGGTCTGCATGGCTGCCCCCGGTATGGACAGAAAACAGGCACAGGCCATGCTGGCGGGGAGAAAAGGTCTGCCGCCGCACCTGCGGGGCGGCAGGTTCCGCGAAATCCATTGCGGCAAAGCCGCCGGTGGCGCAGGCAAGCTGATCCATCAGGCCGCAGGGCTTTCCAAAATATTCGGATTCGGCAAAGCGGCCCGCTTGGGCAATCTGCACGGCAGAAGCTTTGCCGCCGCAGAAAAAGACGTTAAAAATGGCCCCGATCAGGCACTCGAACGAAGCAGAGGAGGAAAGGCCCGCGCCCGAAGGCAGATGGGAAGAAACATAGGCATCAAACCCGGCAGGAGAGAAACCCGCCCGGGTTAATCCGGCGGCTGTGCCCCGAATGAGTGCGGAAGGCATTCCCTTTTCCCGTATGCGGGGAGCCAGATCGTCCAGTTCCACGACGGCAGCAGAGTATCCCTCGGAAACCACGCGGACAGTGTGCGAGCCGTTGGGAGCGGCAACGGCGATCATATCCAGTGTCACTGCGGCGGCCACTGCCCGGCCGAATTGGTGGTCGGTATGATTCCCAATGATTTCACAGCGGCCGGGGGAGGAGAACAGTGCCGCCCTGCGGCCGGTGCCAAACGCTTTTTCAAAACAGCGGACGGCCTCAAGATATCGCTGCGGCTGAGCTGCCGGATTTTCGTACCAGTTTTCAAAGGCCGCCGACCCTTTGGGTTCGGCTAGTTTTTCGCGGATGCTTTCAATCGGTTCCAATGCTCTGCTCCTTTTTTGTTATTTCTGTGCTTTTTAGTATAGCAGAATTTTGCAGTGACGCAATGAAAAAGAATTTTGAAAAGATTATGAATTTTTATGAAGTAAACTTCCGACATCTGTCGTTTTATGTTAGGATAGAAAAGAAAAAGGAAAATCATTGAATTTTTTCTGGACAGGTTGCAACAAACCGTCCTGTTTTTGGAACTATCATATTAAGAATGACTGCAGAGGGGAAAGAGCATGGAACTCGACGAAAAGAGTGTGAAAATAGAGCGGCTGTATGCTCTGCACAAAAATGTGATGCTTTACACGGCCGAGCGGATTCTGCGGGATTATCAGTTGGCGGAAGACGCTGTGCAAAAGGCTTTTATGAAGGTGCTGGACAATCTGCATAAGATCGAGGAGCCGGATTGTAACAAAACCCGCGCGTTTCTAGTTATCATTACCAGAAACGTCGCAATTACCATGTATAACCGGCAGAAAAAGCAGGCCGTTCCCATTGAGGAAATCGAACAGATGGACTGTGCGGGAGGGTTCACGCCTTTTGATCTGGTGGCGTCGAAAGAATCGGTGGAGGCGATTGCGCAGTACATCAGCCAGCTGGACAAAAAGTATGCGGATGTGCTGACGCTGAAGTTTTACTACCAGTATTCGGACAGCGAGATCGCCGGTTTGGTACAGACCAGCCCCGAGAATGTCCGGGTTCGTCTGCACCGTGGTAAGCGTAAATTGACGGCGCTTTTAAAGGGGGACGAACGTTTCAATGGATCGCAGAACAGGCGATGAATGGAGCGGGGATCCTTTGCTGCTGGCTGCGCTGCAGCGATATGTAGAGCGGATGTTGGGAGAGCTTCCCTGTGAAGAGGAGCTATCTGCTCGGTACCGGAATACGCCGCGTCTGGATCAGATGATTGGCGAACTGGAAAAAGCCCGGCGCCAACAGCGGCATGGGAAGTAGGAAACAGAAAAAAGGCAGAGGTACAGGGAAAATCCCGGCCGCTGCCTTTTTTTGTCCGGCATTGGTCGGAGAAATCCGTTGCCTTTTGCCGAAAAGTCACCTATAATGTGTTTGGATGAAAGAGGGGTGTGCAATGCGGCAGGAAAAAACCTTTTCCAAGGGATTGAAAGACGGGATTCCCATCTGTCTGGGCTATTTGTCGGTTTCCTTTACGTTCGGTATGATGGCGGTGAAAGGCGGTCTGCCGCTTTGGGCAATCCAGCTGATTTCCATGACCAACCTGACTTCGGCCGGGCAGTTTGCGGGAACGACGCTGATTTTATCCGGTGGGGCGTATCTGGAGATTGCGGTAACCACTTTCGTGATTAACCTGCGGTACACGCTGATGGGGGTTTCTCTGTCGCAGAAGCTGGAGCCGTCTATGCCGGGCTGGAAGCGGGCGCTGCTGGCCTTTGGCAACACCGACGAAATTTTTGCGGTGGCCATGCAGCAGAAGGGATTGGTCAGCGGCAGATATCTGCTGGGGCTGATTATGCTGCCCTATATTGGCTGGGCGTCGGGGACGCTGTTGGGGGCCACCGCTTTCGGCGCGTTGCCGGCCAGCGCTGCCAGCGCGCTGAATATCGCAATCTACGGGATGTTTGTTGCCATTCTGGTTCCGCCGATGCGAAGGCTGCGCCCGGTATTGTTTACCGTATGCGTATCTGCAGGGATCAGCTGCATTTTTCGGTTTGTGCCGGCGCTGTCCGGTTTCTCCTCCGGCTGGGTAATCATTTTTTGCGCGGTAGCGGCATCTGCCTGGGCGGCGGTGCGCTATCCGGTGGGGGAGGAGGATGCCTGATGGAGCTGGATGTGAGCAGAGTGGTGCTGTCAGTGGTTATTATGGCAGGTGTGACCTATCTTTTGCGTATGCTGCCGGTGACAATTTTCAGAAAAAAGATCGAAAATCGTTTTGTCCGTTCTTTTTTGGCTTATGTGCCATACGCGGTACTGGCGGCTATGACCATTCCGGATATCTTTTTTGCAACTGCTTCACTGGTTTCTGCGGCCTTGGGGTTGGCTGCGGCAATATTGCTTTCTTACAAGGGAAAAAGTCTTTTGACCGTAGCCTTGGGGGCGGTTGCCGTCGTATTTTTAGCGCAGCGCCTGCTACCTGCTTGAAAAGATGGGGGATTAAAACAGAATCCGTCTCCATTGCGGCCGATTCACCGGCACTGTCTTTTGTGTTTTTTACCGAAAAACCGACTGGCAGCGCTCTATTTTTTTGCAGATTGAAAAAAGTTTGTCAAAACCATTGACAAACTCGGTTAGCAATAGTAAACTATGGCTGAAAGAAGGTTAGAAGAAACTAACTCGATGCTTTTCAACGCAGATTCACAAAGAAAATAGGGAGGAAAAATGGATATGCCGTTGACAATGGCCGCATCCGGTGAAATCAATACCGTGAAGCGTATTCAGGGAAGAGACGAGACCAAGCGTTTTTTGGCGAGCCTTGGTTTTGTAGAAGGAGGACAGGTGCAGGTGATTTCCGAAATCAGCGGGAATTTGATTGTCAATATCAAAGATACCAGAATTGCACTGAGCAAGAGCATGGCCAACCGAATCATGATCTAGAACGCCGCTTGCGGCGGTTCGCATAGAGAAAGAAGGGGTATGATGAAAACACTCAAACAGACCAAGTGCGGCGAAACGGTCACTGTCACCCGCCTGGGTGGAGAGGGCGCACTCAAACGCCGGATTATGGACATGGGAATCACCAAAGGAACCTCCATTTTTGTGCGCAAGGTCGCGCCGCTGGGAGATCCGGTGGAGATTACGGTTCGCGGCTATGAGTTATCCATCCGCAAAGGCGATGCGGAAAATATTTTAGTGGAATAAGCGCTGGCAAAAATGTCCCGCGTTTTTTTTGGGAATAAGGTTAGCTGTTACTAACTTTTGTTTTTGAGTTGATAGCACAACCGTTTTCAGCGGCGAAAGGAGTTTTAGGAGTATGGCGATTAAAATTGCGCTTGCAGGAAATCCCAACTGCGGCAAAACGACCATGTTCAACGACCTGACAGGTTCCAATCAGTTTGTCGGCAACTGGCCTGGTGTTACCGTAGAGAAAAAAGAGGGCAAGCTCAAAGGGCATAAAGATGTCATCATCACTGATCTGCCCGGTATTTATTCTTTATCCCCCTACACATTGGAGGAGGTAGTAACCAGAAATTACCTCATCCAGGAGAAACCCGACGTCATTTTGAATCTGGTAGATGGTTCCAATATTGAGCGTAACCTGTATCTGACGACCCAGTTGACGGAAATGGGGATTCCGGTGGTCATTGCGTTGAATATGATGGACGTTGTTCGGAAAAACGGCGACCATATCGACACCAAAAAACTCTCGGATGAGTTGGGCTGTCCAGTTATTGAAACTTCGGCCGTGAAAGGCGAGGGCTGTATGAAAGCGGCGGAGCAGGCCATCGCAATGGCAGAATCCGCAGGAGAGTTTTCTGCGAAGCACACTTTTGATCATGCGGTGGAAACTGCGTTGTCTGAGATCGAATCCATGGTGGAAGGGCTGGTACCGGCAGAGAACTCCCGCTGGTTTGCAGTGAAGCTGTTTGAACGGGACGAGAAGGTGCTGGATTCTCTTTCGCTGGCCCAAAACCTCAAGCTCCGGCTGGAGGACATGATATCCGGGCTGGAAAAGAAAGAGGACGACTATGCGGAAAGCATCATCACCAATGAGCGCTATTCCTATATCGCGAAACTGGTCGGGAGATGTGTGCAGAAAAAGAAAACAGGCATGACCACTTCGGATAAGATCGACCGGATTGTAACCAACCGATGGCTGGCGCTGCCGATTTTTGCGGTGGTTATGACGCTGGTGTATTATATTTCCTGGACAACGGTCGGCACGATTGTTACCGACTTTACCAACGATACACTGTTCGGCGAATGGATTAGCCCCGCAGTAGAGAATTTCCTCGTGGGGATCGGAACAGCCGATTGGCTGGTGGGGCTGATTGTGGAAGGAATTGTTGGCGGCGTTGGCGCGGTCCTGGGGTTTGTTCCCCAGATGCTGGTGCTCTTCCTGCTGCTGTGCCTGCTGGAGGACTGCGGTTACATGGCGCGTGTCGCCTTTATTATGGACCGGATTTTCCGCCGCTTCGGCCTGTCCGGTAAATCTTTTATTCCGATGCTGATTGGCACCGGCTGCGGCGTACCCGGCATCATGGCTTCCCGTACCATTGAGCAGGATCGCGACCGCAAAATGACGATTATGACGACCACATTTATCCCCTGCGGTGCGAAAATGCCGATCGTCGGCCTGATTGCCGGCGCTTTATTCGGCGGCGCATGGTGGGTGGCGCCTTCCGCTTATTTTATCGGTGTGGCGGCAATCGTGATTTCCGGTATTCTGTTGAAGAAAACAAAAATGTTTGCGGGCGAACCGGCCCCCTTTGTCATGGAACTCCCCGCCTATCATGCGCCGACAGCCGTCAATATCCTGCGCGGTACTTGGGAGCGCGGATGGTCCTTCATTAAAAAAGCCGGTACGGTTATTTTACTGGCCAGCATTTTTGTATGGTTTACCAAGAGCTTTGGCTTTGTAGACGGTTCCTTCGGCATGGTAGAGGATATGGACGCCTCGATTCTAGCAGCCATTGGCAGCTTTGTGGCCCCGATTTTCGCTCCCCTGGGCTTTGGCAACTGGCAGTCTACCGTGGCGTCTGTCCTCGGACTGGTGGCCAAGGAAGAGGTAGTAGGCGTGTTCGGCGTACTCTACGGAGTGGCCGGCGATGCGCTGGAACTGGTGGAAGAAGGCGCGTTCAACGAACTGGGCCCCATTGCCCAGCACTTTACTGCCCTGTCCGCTTACTCTTTCCTGATCTTTAACCTGCTGTGCGCCCCCTGTTTTGCGGCGATCGGCGCCATTAAGCGCGAGATGAACAATCCCAAATGGACCTGGTTCGCCATCGGATACCAGACGGTATTCGCTTATACCATTGCTCTGATTGTTTACCAGTTGGGGTTGCTTTTTACCGGCGGCAGTTTCGGGATTGGCACTATCGCAGCGCTGGTGCTTCTGGCCGCTTATATCTGGCTTTTGGTTCGCAAAGGATATGTGGGCGAAACCAAATCCGCCAGTTCGATTGAAGCGGCAAAAGTCGGCGTAAAATAAAAATTCCCTAAAAAGAAAAGCAATACAGAAAGGAGCGCTGATGATGGGTACATGGATTGTATTAGGTGTTTTAGTCATAGGAGTTGTGATGGCTTTGCTTACCGTCCGGAAAAACGTCAAAGGGGGCGGCTGCCCAGGCGGTTGCTCCGGATGCTCCGGCAGCTGTCAATGCCATTCGGATGGTGGCAAGTCCGCTGCACGGAAAGTATCTTCCCTCTGATATCTTCTTACCTCCCATTGCAATATTTGCCCTAGCAAAAAAAGACGGTCTTAAGACCGTCTTTTTTTGCTTTCTCATAAGAGGGAGCGGCGCCTGGAAATGCCTTTACGCCAGCGCGGCGTCTACCGCAGCCATGGCGTGTAGAACGGTAGTATCAAATACGGGCAGATCCGTATGCTCCTGCTGGATCAACAGAGGAATTTCGGTGCAGCCGAGGATTGCCCCCTGGGCACCTTGCGCCCGCAAAGAATCGATTACATCCAGAAAATAACGGCGGGATTCCTCTTTTAGAATATGAAAGGTCAATTCTTCGTTGATCACCCGGTAGATCTCTTCCCCCTGTTCCTCCGTTGGAAGGAGAACGTCAATGCCGTGGAGTTGTTTGAGCCGGCCTTTGTAAAAAGGTTGGGTCATGGTAAAAGGGGTTCCCAGCAGCGCCACCTTTTGCAAGCCCTGTTTTTTGATGGCATCGGCAGTGGCGTCGGCGATATGGATAACCGGGACCGAAAGCCCATCGGAAAGCACGTCGTAAACAGCGTGCATGGTGTTGGTGCACAAAAGGAGCATATCCGCCCCCGCAGCTACCAGTTTTTTCCCGATGTCCAAAAACTCCTGCCCCAGCTGCTTTTGTTCCCCTCGGGCCATCCGTCCCAGCTTTTGGGCCAGGTTGACAGAATAGAGGATGCATTCCACCGTGTCCAGCCCACCGCCTAGGCGGCGGTTGGATTCCTCGTTGATGACCCGATAGTACTCCACGGTGGACTGCCAGCTGAGTCCGCCGATTAAGCCGATTTTTTTCATGCTAATTTTCTCCTTTTCCTGCAAGATAGAGGTATTTGGCACAGGCAATATCCTCGATGGCAAGGCCCAGCGCGTCGAAAACCGTCACGTCCTGCGCCGATGTGCGGCCGGTAATCTCGCCGCACAAAAGTTGCCCGATGGTGCCCAGCAGATGCTCTTTTTGAATCGCGCCTTCTGATAAAGGAATCAAATAGTCGCCGCTTTCTTTTTCCACCGATTCGATGCTGTCTCCATACAGGCGGCAGCGGGCGACTAAAGCAGAGTTTAATTCCCGGGTGGTTGCGGAACAGGCCCCCACCGCATTGATGTGAGCGCCCGGCTGAACCCAGCCGCTTTCCAGAATTGGGGTGGGAGAGGGCGTCAGCGTGCAGATGATATCCGCATCGCGTGCCGCTTCCTCCGCGCTGGAGCAGATCCGAATCGGGCAGCCTGTGGATTTTGCCATTTCAGCGGCGAATTTTTGCACGTTTTCCGGGCGTGCATCCCACACGGCGACATCTGTCAGCCGCCGAATCAGGGCAATGGCTTCCAGATGGGAGCGGCCCTGTGCCCCTGCCCCCAGAAGGGCCAGGCGTCCGGCGCCGGGCTGGGCCAGCAGGTCGGTGGCTACAGCACTGACTGCGCCGGTGCGGATTTGAGTGATAGCATCGCCGTCGGCCATGAACTGTAAAGTGCCGTGCTGTGCGTCAAACAACAGAACGCTGCCCTGATGGGAGGGCAAGCCTACCTGATGATTACCGGGAAAAACGGTGATGACCTTAGCGCCGAAATAGTCGCCTGTTCCCAGATGCGCAGGCATAAACCCAAACAGGTCGTTTCCCGGCAGGCAGGTGACTGTGCGTAGATACTGTTGGCCTTTTCCCTGGGCATGCTCCCGCAGAACAGTACGCATCAAACGGATGCAATCGGTCATGGAAAGGCTGTGCAGTACCTGCTGTTTGTCCATCTGTTCCATAGGGTTTCCTCCTTTTATATGGGCTTAGAGGCTGTCTTTTTTTATTTTACTCCCTTTGCTTTTTCGTGGCAAGGTGTGAAAGCGGCAGATTGATTTTTTTGCCTCCTTATAGTACCATGGAAAAACGGCCGGCAGAAAGGATGATGGGGGAAACGCCGTGCGTGAATGCCGGGAGATGTTGTTGGTTCCCGTCCTTTTTGTTTTTAAGAGCGGTTGGACAAATGAAAAAAGTTTTGTTGTCTCTTTTGGGCATCTTATGCGCGGTGATGCTTTCGGGCTGCTGGACCGGACCGCTTCCAGTGCGCTGGATCGCAGTGCGCCGGACAGCCCTGTTTCGACGGAAGAATTGTCCCAACGGCTGCCGGATGCAATAAATATCACAAATTTTACTGCCTTTGACGAGTATTTTGTATTGGAGTACAAAAACGCAAAATCCGCCGGCTTTTCCCTGGGATGGATTGCGCGTCAGGAAGGAAAGGAATGCTACACGGCAAAGTACGTCATCCCCTATCCTTTGGGGCAGATGGAACGGGCTACCTGCTTTGAAGCTTATGAAATAGAAGGGGAGGATTTTCTTTTTACCCGTGCCGGGTTTTATAAAATGTCGAATGACACGGTGGAAGAAATTCGCTCTTTTCCCGCAGATCGCTATGCCAGCGTCCAGTACAGCCATTCGCTCCGTGCTTTTTATATATCGACCTGGAGGATAGAAGCTTATATTTGTCTAAGCTGGATGGGGAAACCCGGTGTATCTGCAAAGGGCAGGTGATAGAAGAAGGTGCCTCCCTTGCGGGAAAGAACCCGTATGATCCAAAGCTGCTGGCATACCCAATGGAGGGCCGCCTGTCCGGACAGATGATTCTTTACTGGTACTTTCATGCGGATGGAAAACGAACCTTGCGGATCTGTGATTTGGAAGGAAACGTTTTGTGTGAAATGGGCCCAAATGACCAGGAGTTTTTGCCTTTTGACCCGGAATGGTGGGGAAGCGGCTTTGCCCGTGAGAACGCTTTTCTCCTATGGCGGCTGGAAACGGCGGAGAATGATAACGCTTATACCGCCTTTTTACCATATATGACCAGCAGGGCCATGCGGAAAAAAGCATGGAAATCCCCTATGCGGCAGACCCTTTTTCCCATTTGACACCGGGCCTTGCGCCGGGATGCTTTTATACTGTCGGCGGTACCAGAAACCGGGAGACTGGCTGGCTCCAAAACTGCCTGCTTATCATCGATTTTGAGCGGGCAAGCTGCGAGGTGCTGGCACAGGACACCTTTCTTCTGCAAATCAAACCGGAAGAGGATGGCGTCTATTTTCTCAACGCCGACAAGGAGATCCGAAAAATTAGCCAATGATCCGTTGGCGCCGGGCGGAATTTTTTTCGTTCCGTTTTTTCTGCCGGAGTCTGCCCTGTGTCATGTGAGAAAAAGAGTATCCCTTGATTTTTTTTGCCCGGCGCGCTACCATTAGAAAAAACGAAAACAGAGGGCGCAGTATATGACAGGCGAAATTTTGTGTGTCGGCACCGAGCTTCTGCTCGGTGATATTATCAATACCAACGCGGCTTTTTGGCGCGGGAACTGGCGGCGCTGGGCATCAGCGTGTATCATCAGACGGTGGTGGGGGACAACGGAAACCGGCTTTGTGAGGCGGTAAAGCTGGCTCTTTCCCGCAGCGATTTGCTGGTTATGACCGGCGGGCTGGGGCCGACCTACGACGACATTACCAAAGAAACCGCCGCCGCAGCCTTGGGGAAAAGGCTGGTGTGGAATCAGCAGGCCTATGACCGGATGGAGGCTTATTTCGCGCGCACCGGCCGGGTGATGAGCGAAAATAACCGCAAACAGGCCATGATGCCGGAGGGCGCCCTTGTGTTCCAGAACGAAAACGGCACGGCGCCGGGTGCCGCCGTGGAGTCCGATGGAAAGGTCATCGTGCTTTTGCCAGGCCCTCCCAGCGAGATGGAGCCGATGTTTTGCGATCAGGTGCGGCCCTATCTGGAGGGGAAAACCGGGCAGATTTTCCTATCCCAAACCGTGCATCTGTTTGGAGTCGGAGAATCGGCGGCAGAGGAAATCCTGCGCAGCTGGATGGAAGCTTCTAAGAATCCAACGGTTGCGCCATATGCCAAAACGGGCGAGGTCCTTTTGCGGGTGACCGCCGCGGCACCGGACCGAAAGCAGGCGAGAAAGCTGCTGGAACCGGCAGTGCAGGAGATTCAAAAGCGGCTGGGCGCATACGTTTACGGTGTGGATGTCGGCACCTTGCAAAATGCGGTGGTGCTGGCGATGAAGCACAGGGGCCTGACCGTATCGACTGCCGAATCCTGTACCGGCGGCGGGGTGGCAAAGCGAATCACAGAAGTTCCGGGCGCCTCGGCGGTACTGCGGGCGGGAATCTGCACCTATACCAATGAGATGAAAACAGCGCTGCTGGGCGTAAAGGAAAAGACGTTGAAAAGCTATGGCGCAGTCTCTGCCCAAACAGCGCTGGAAATGGCAAGAGGGGTAAAGGCGCGCACCGGGTCGGATATCGGCGTGTCGGTTACCGGTGTGGCGGGACCTCAGCCGTCGGAAGAAAAGCCGGTGGGGCTGGTTTTTGTGTCGGTGTCCAGTCCGTGGCATGAGCAGACGATGCAGCTGCATTTGGCCAGAGGCAGCGGCAATGAGCGGGAGCGGGTACGACGCTTGGCGGAAAATCACGCGCTGTATGCAGTGCTGCAGGCGGCTCAAAAGGCGCCGCAGCGCTGAAGTATAGGCGCAGGAGGAAAAGCAGAATGCGCAAAACTTATAAAATCGGCGAAGTGGCAAATATCCTGGGCGTTTCTGCCGATACGATCCGGTATTATGAGAAAGCAGGGATCGTATATTCCAAAAAGGACCCGTCCAACGGATACCGGTACTTTACCCCGGCGGATATCTACGCGCTGTTGGACGTATTGTTTTACCGCAGCATGGATATCCCGGTGGAGGAAGTGCGCAATATCATGAATTCCTATCAGCACCGGGATGTGAAAAAATTGCTGGAGCAAAAGCAGGAACAGGTGCAGGCAAAGATACGGGAACAGCAGGTGCTGTTGGAACGCATCCGCGCCACCATCGAGGATTACCGGATCATGGAAGAAAACCTGGATGTATTTCAGGTGCGCCCCATGCCTTCGATGATTCTGTTTCATGAATCCCCGGCGGATAATCAGGCGTATTTTAACAATATGATCGAACAGGAAAACCAAAACCCGGCTCAAGCGGTGGGATCTTTGATTGAGTCAGGCTTTATTGCAGCCCGCGGCGGCAACGGTTGGGAAATGACCCGCCTGTTCACAGCGGCCCTGATGCCGGAGAAGCAGACAGGACGATTCCCGGAAAACGGCCGGCTGGTGAGCGTGCCCAAAGCGGTTTACACCGTATTGCGTTCCCCTTGGGGCATTCGCATGGAGCAGATGCTCGCGCCTGCGTTGAATTATGCTGCGGGGCAGGGCCTTTCGGTCAAGGACGAGATTTTCGGACTGTGGATTTTTACCGATTACAGCCAGCCGAGGCCGATGGATTATGTGGCTTTATATCTGCCGGTGGATTAACGCAAGAGCCTTTGTTTCTTGACATCATAAAGGGAAAAGGATAAGATAAAAGAGGTAAAAATTTGTTTTTTATGTTCCAATCCATAGAAATGGGAAAAAGAAGGGATGTTTATGATGAAACAGATTATTGCAACCAATAAAGCGCCTGGGGCCATCGGCCCTTACTCTCAGGGAACCAGCTGTGATCAACTGGTCTTTACTTCCGGCCAGCTGGGAATCAATCCCGCAACCGGTAAGCTGGCGGGTCAGTCGGTAGAAGAGCAGACGATGCAGGCGCTGAAAAATCTGGGCGAGGTGCTCAAAGAGGGCGGCGCAGATTATGATACCGTGTTGAAGACAACGGTGTATCTGCAGAATATGAGCGATTTTGCATCGGTCAATTCTATTTATGCTACCTACTTTAAAACGGACTGCCCGGCCAGAAGCTGCTTTGCAGTAGGGGCTTTGCCTATGGGCGGCCTGGTGGAGATCGAAGCGATTGCGCTGAAGAAATAAGGTTTGCTTTGCAGAAAAAGGATTTGCGGGGATTTTCCGCAAATCCTTTTTTCTTATCGCTTTCCCGGTTTCTTTCCTTGTACCGCCGTGAAAAAAAGTGTATAATAATGGCTGCTGAAGGTTTTCGGCCTTTTAGCAGGGGCAGACCGCTATCTCAATTGAGGATTGGCGGATCTGCAGCTTTCAAAATTTTCGATAACCAAAAAATGACTGCTGCGGCGCAGAATGAGGCGGGCGGCGCTTAGAAAGGAAGAATGCGGACAAGTGGGTACTTGGAAGAAGTTTTTAAAAGAATGGGTCCTGCCTCTGGGAGCGGAGGTGTTTGTCATTGTATTTTTATTAAAGGTTGTTTTTATGCTGGTATTGGTGCCCTCTGGCTCCATGCTGCCGACCATTCAGAAAAACAGTGTGCTGTTTTGTACTTATATCCATGATGTGAGCAAGGTCGAACGGGGGCAGATTTTGGTCTTTGAATCGGACGAACTGGGAAAAACCCTGATCAAGCGCTTGATCGGGCTGCCCGGTGAAACGGTGTCGATCCGCGAGGACGGAAGTATTGCGGTGGACGGGCAGGTGCTGGACGAATCTTATGTGGTGTATCCGCAGATGGGGGAAGAAATGGAATTTGAAGTTCCGCAGGGGCAGTATCTGTTTTTAGGAGACAACCGAGCCGGTTCAGAAGATGCCCGTTATTGGGACGAACCGTTTATTGCGGCAGAAAAAATCAAGGCCAGAGCCAGATTTACTTTATGGCCGTTTCAAAATTTTGGCGGATTACGATAGAAAGGAAAGGCGAGCAATATGTTTTTATGTGTGAAGAATGCGGATGTTTACAGTCCGGGCCATCTGGGCAAAAGGGATATTTTGATCTGCAACGACAGGATTATTGCCATAGAGCCGCAGATGAAAGCGCTGCCCCAGGGATGCCGGGTTTTGGACGCTGCCGGCCGCCGGGTAATCCCCGGGCTGATCGACCAGCATGTGCATATTACAGGCGGGGGCGGGGAGAGCGGTTTTACCAGCCGTGTGCCGGAGCTTCGCTTTTCCGACAGCGTAAAAGCGGGCGTTACTACGCTGGTGGGACTTTTGGGGACGGATTCCCGGACCCGCAGTGTGCAGAACCTGCTGGCAAAGACCAAAGCCCTTAACGAAGAGGGAATCACCGCTTACTGTCTGACCGGCGCGTATGAAATCCCCTCCCCGACGTTGACCGGATCGGTGGGAGATGACATCATGTTTTTGCAGGAAGTCATTGGGGTAAAGGTGGCCATCTCGGATCACCGCAGTTCCAACCTGACCAAGGAAGAGATGATTAAGCTGGCCAGCGAAGCTAGAATCGCCGGTCTTTTGAGCAAAAAGCCCGGCGTGGTCCATATGCACACCGGCGTAGGCCGTCAAGGCTTAAAAATGATCATCGACATTGTGAAAACCACCGATATTCCGATTCAGCATTTTCGTCCCACCCATATGCGCAAGATACTGGAGGACGATGTGGTTGAATTCACCAGGCTGGGCGGTTACGCGGATTATACCAGCAGCGAGGAGCCGGATCCCAAATCCCAGGAGATCCTGGATGTGTTGGCCCGCGGCGTTCCTCAGGACCATTTAACCATCAGTTCCGATTCCAACGGCAGTATGCCCAAATGGGGACCGAATAAAGAGCTGATCGGCATTACTTATGCGAAGATGACCAGCCTGTTCGGCCAGATTCAGTCCCTTGTGAAAAAGGGGTTGCCCTTGGAGCAGGCACTTTGCTTTGTAACGCAGAATGTGGCGCAGGCGCTGGAGCTTTATCCCCGCAAGGGCTGTTTGGCGCCGGAGAGCGACGCGGATTTGGTCGTAATCGGCCCGGAAATGGAGATTCAGACGGTGGTAGCCAAAGGACAGGTGCTGATGGAAGAAGGAGAAGTGCTCAAAAAAGGCCTGTTTGAAGATTAGTTGACAGCTCGAAAATGAAAGGCTACAATAAGACTTGTTAGTAAATGTTTAGGAGTTGAATGTTTTGGCTGAAAATTGTAATCACGACTGCGCGTCCTGCGGCGAAGAGTGCGCCTCCCGGGAAGTGCCGGAAAACTGCACCCATGACTGCAGTACCTGTGGGGAAAACTGCCCTTCCAAGACAAAAAGCCTGAAGGATTTTTTAGAAGCACCCCATGAGATGAGTTCGGTCCGCAAGATCATTGCGGTGGCCAGCGGCAAGGGCGGCGTGGGAAAATCCCTTGTGACCTCCTTGCTGGCGGTTTCCATGAGCCGCCTGGGCTACCGGGTTGGTATTCTGGACTCGGATATTACCGGTCCGTCTATTCCCCGCGCGTTCGGGGTGCATGACCGGGCCATGTCCGATGAAGCGGGTATTTATCCTGCGGAAACGCAAACCGGTATCCATGTGATTTCCGCCAATATGCTGCTGGAGGAGGAAACTGCCCCGGTGATCTGGCGCGGTCCCATGATTGCCGGCGTGGTCAAGCAGTTCTGGACCGATGTGATCTGGAATGACATTGATTTTCTGTTTGTGGACATGCCTCCGGGAACTGGCGACGTGCCGATCACGGTGTTCCAGTCCATTCCTGTGGATGGCGTGGTGGTTGTGGCATCTCCTCAGGAACTGGTTGGCATGGTGGTGGAAAAGGCGCTGAATATGACCAATGCCATGCAGGTCAATGTGATCGGGTTGGTAGAAAATATGAGCTATGTGGAATGCCCGGACTGCCATAAAAAGATCAAAATTTTTGGTGAGAGCCATATCGACCGGATTGGCGAGGAATTTAATCTCCCGGTACTGGCAAAAATGCCGATTGATCCGCAGCTGGCCCAGCTGTGCGACGAGGGAGAGATTGAAAAAGCGCAAGCGGATTATCTGACTGAAGCGTGCCAGAAAATCGTGGAATACTGTGACAAAGAGGATTGATTTTTCTTTTGTCCCAATACCGGCAGCGGTGCTGCCGGTATTTTATTGGCGCTTCAGCGTAAAAAACCACCAGCTATGCTGGTGAGAATAAAATGCTTAAAGCAGAAGACCTCCGATGCTAGAATTGATGAAGGTTCGCCAACCGCATCAATGCAAAGGAGG
>Ga0129308_1000531_pt1 | contig 55504 bp, 70 predicted proteins | sample L827metagenome_FD_94440 | JGI IMG/M metagenome (GOLD analysis project Ga0129308, IMG submission 94440) | Ring-tailed lemur group fecal microbial communities from Wisconsin, USA - L827 metagenome | ecosystem: Host-associated > Mammals > Digestive system > Large intestine > Fecal | place: USA...
ACTTGCGTTCTCCCTCCCATGCGCTTAGGGTTGGCTGAGAGATGCCGAGTTTTTCGGCAGCCTCTGTCATCTTTAATTTGTTGATCAGCCGTGCCTGTTTGAATTGTCTTGGCATCTGTCCACAACCTTTGCTTTTAATGCTTATCCTAATAGTTACATAGATTTTCGATCATCTCTGTAGAAGTTCTTATATGCCGGTATAGCCCATAACTACGGGATTTTCCGGCATTTAGTAACGGAAGATACTCCCGTTTGCTTTCATAACTCCTCACGTCTTTGCTATGGAAAGTAGTAGGTTTCAGGCCGGTTTCGGTCGGACCGCAAAGTTCAGAAATCCGAAGTCTTGTTTCCAGTAGGATTAGACCTCGTCATAATACTTGGAATATACAGGGCGTCCTGTATGAAATCCAGAAGTTCTTTTCTCGGCATTTGTCATGCTCCTTTCCGCACAGGAAAGAGCCTGAACACACTTGTGGAGGATATTATAAGGCCTGATCTCACCAGATCGCGCCAAGAGTATCAATTATTTTTTCAACTGCTTCCCCTTGATTTGAATGCGGTTAGGCAAAAAGAAGCGGCGGCCTTGAATGAACCGCCGTTGGGATATGTAGAATGGATGCACAAAACCAACCTGTCCCACAACGGTTTTTCTTTCCCCATCGGGTGGGACAGGTTAGCTTTATATTGAAATTAAGCAATTTATTCGATAGTTTCTATCGAATCTACGATACTCATATTTGAGATCTTCCGTAATGGGATTGCTGTTGCCAGCAGACAGGCCAAAATGGAAACAATCGTAGCTTCGGTAATCGCCAAAACAGGGACGGAGATAAGCTGTAACGTATCTGTCTGTGCTGCGCTGACAAAAACACAACAGATATAGCCCAGTACTGCGCCAATCAGTGATGCAAAAATGCCGTAATAAGCGCCCTCCCATAGAAATGTTTTATACAGGCTTGCGGCATTCATTCCAATGGCTCGCTGCATACCGATCTCATTGACACGGGTATGGATATTGCTGTAAACAGTGTTTATGATATTCAATACACCAATAATTCCGATAAAGATAATCAGCACCCAGCAAAGCATTTTGATTTGTGCAAAACTCTCTGCCATTTCGTTGCTGCTTTCAAGATAAGAAAGCCAGTGAGTACCCGGATATTCGCCGCACCAGTTATCTAACAAGATTTCAAAAGAATCTATATCAGCGCCATCCTGTAACATCAGATAAATTTCTGAATAGCAGTCATTTTCAAGCAGCGAGCAATATATTTCTTCATTCACAATAAGCTGGATGCCGTTGGTGAACCCCTCATTGTTGATTGTAATTGGAGTATCAATCAACCCTATTACACGAAGTGTTCTGCCTTCCAACTGAACTGTATCACCAACAGCAAGCTCCGTATGCTCCATAGGTGCATCCCCGTAAGAAAAGGGAATCGGATTTTTGACAAGGCAGCCTGTTCCATCGTTTAGTGCCTGCTTATCTTGAACAGAGAGGTTTGGAGCGATGATTTGTAATAGTTCATCGTCAACATTTGCAAGTTGAAAGATTTCGTGGCTTTGCACAGACAAATCTGTTTCAAAGGGAGGTTCGTCACCAGCGCCTGGCATAAACACAGAAAGTCTGGTGGTGGAGATGCTTTCTACTGCGCCGTTTGTTTTCAGCGTGTCCACAGCTTTCGCTGGAATATTTGAAGTCTCATTTGTGACAGCATAATCGCCGAAATACATATCCTGAACCGAACTGCTGGCGTCAAGCAACCCGGTAAAGCTCTGCAAGGCAACAAATACGGTAATGCTCATAACAAGAGAAAGAATTGTAACTACCGTTCTGCCACGCCCGCGTTTCAAATTAAGCCTTGCATAATAGGATTCAAAATTGCAAATTTTGCGATTCCTTTTTCCATGTCGTTTGATCTTTACAGATCGCCCGGACATGGCGACAGTCGGAGACACACGAGATGCGTACCGGGCGGCGGGAAAGGCAGCCAACAGAGCAAATAAAAGTGTGACAGCAACACTGGCAAGGAGCATGGGGAGCTTTACTGTACTGGCGGTACTGATTGCAGAGTTTAATTCTGAAGAGCTACTTACCATGAATATATCGGGATTGAGGATGCCCGTAGCGGCAATCAATACTCCTTTGGCAGACAATGTACCGAGCAGCAGCCCGATGGGGATACCAATTCCACAAAGAATCAAGAGCTGTAAGGAAACAAGACGGTAAATTTGTCCCCGCTCTCCGCCGATAGCGCGAAGTGTTCCATATTCTTTAATGCGTTTTGTAATGGAGATTTTTAGAATGTTGTAAATCACCAGCCCGGCTGCAAATAAGATCAATATACCTACCAGAACACACGCCGCAGCCATAAATGAAAATCCTGCGCCAGTATCGCTGTCGGCTGCTTCATCATAAGAAATACCGATGGCGTCAAGCAAAACCCAGTTGTACTGAATATACTGTTCTTTTACATTCAGTTCTGCTGCAAGATCATAAACAATGCTCTGAAAATCTTGTTTATCATAGGACTTAAAATCAGTGGAATAAAGCAGGTATTCTTCTGGCAACAGTTCTTCTGCGGTTCCGTTTCCTACAATTCCCTCAACCGTGCCTGATGTATATCCGATATAGCTGTTTTCAAGAATACCCGTCAATATGAAACGGCCGGAATATTCAAATTCTGGCAGTGAACCATCCATGACGGACACACGCAAATCCAAAGAAACCGTATCCCCAACCGCAGCATCCAATCCGAGATATTGGATGGTATCTTCTGATAATGCAATTTCATTTGCTTTCTCCGGTAAACTTCCTTCTTTTACATTTCCGATTGCCGGGTACATGGATAGAGCGTTATCGTAATATTCCCGAAGATATAAAGATAAACTACTACTGCCCAATGGCGTACTGCCGACAAAGATCGTATCGCCTACATCATATAGACGCTCATCTTCATGCAGTTTTTGTGCCTGTTCTCTGTGAAGCTGATGAAAGGTTGCATAGCGGTTTCCGTTCAGACTCGCCGCCTGTTCTATGCGCATAGACTGCAAAATCCCAATTGACTGACCGACTACCGTTGTCATGATCGTAGACATGATAACCGCAGTCAAAATCAGGATTGCTGTAATTTTCTGCGCTTTTAGTTCTTTCCATATAAGGGCTAAATAAGATTTCATTTTGTTGTCACCTCCGAAAGAACACCGTCCACAATTACAAATTGCCGGTCTGCCATCCTTGCAATACGGCTGTCATGGGTAATGATCACAAGTGTTTTCCCCATCTTCTTCCATATATTTTTCAGCATTTCCATAACCTCGCTACCGCTTTTGCTGTCCAGATTACCAGTTGGTTCATCTGCGAAAATAATATCGGGTTTTGCAATCAGGGCGCGGGCAATTGCCACACGCTGCTGCTGACCACCGGAAAGCTCATGGGGTAAATGGGTAAGGCGTTCACAAATCCCCAGCAATTCCGTAAGCTGCTTTAGGTATGCGTCGTCCGGCTGCTTTTTATCTAACAGTATGGGCATAATGATATTTTCCTTTGCGGTTAGGACAGGAAGCAGGTTGAACTGCTGGAAGATAAAGCCGATACGCTGACGGCGAAACGCAGACAGTTCTCTGTCGTTAAAACTGTATATGTCTTTTCCACCGTATGTCAGGCTGCCGGAAGTCGGTTTATCCAGCCCGGACAGCAAATGAAGCAGGGTGCTTTTTCCGCTGCCAGACGGTCCCATGATGGAGATGAAGTCGCTGGATGCAATTTCAAGATTGACTTTGTCCAACGCAACAACACGGTTTTCACCGCTACCATAGATTTTTGATAATTCCTTCGCTTCAATATTCATAAAAAACACTCTCCTTATTTGTGATATAAGGAGAGTATAAAATAAGAATCTCAAAAATTGCTCAAGGTTTCCGATTTATTTGGAACGAAGCAGTGGCCGTTGCGCCAAGATCCTTTCGATTAGTCAGCGTGAGTGTTCCTCCATGCTTTAGACATAACGTTTGGCTGCTATAAAGCCCCATCCCAAAGTGCGCGGAATCTCCATTCAGTTTTCCAAACGGTTTTGGGCCGTTTTGTATCAACTCCACAGGATAACCAGGGCCATCATCTGCAACTGACAGCAGCAAAAAGTCTTCCCGCTGTTCCAGACAGATAATGATTTTACTTTTCGCATATCGAGCTGCATTTCCAATCAAGTTTTCCGCAACAGTCAGAAACAATCCATGATCTAATTGTATTACCCCATTTTCAGGTGTAGATACAGATTGTTTTAATGACTTGGCTAACAGTTTTGCCGTATTTTCTAATTCGGAGCGCAATAGGGAAAAAGAATATTCACTGATCCGCACTGGCATTTGTTCCAATCTTTGTATGCTACTCATAGCTTCTACATACTGCTCAATACGCTGGGTATAGCTTTCCAGTCTGTCAATGGTCTGCTCGTCTGCTGTACCCTGACGCAGTAATTTTACAGTTCCTTTTAAGACTGTGATCGGATTTCTTAAATCATGAGAAAATGCGGCATTTAGCCTTTTGCGTTCTTCTGCCTGCCGCCATAGTTCCTGATTTGATTTCAAAAGTTCTTCACGCATAATATCAAAGGCGGCACAGAGCTGCCCCAATTCATCATCAGAGCGAACCGTCATAAAAAAGTCAAGGTCGTGGTTCTGGATCCGTGTAATACCATTCCGCAATACAGCAATCGGGTGTTTCAATTTGATATGGTAATATAAAACGCCGGATAGAGCCAGCCCACCCATAGGAAGAGCAATACAAGACACAATTTGGATGATACTCAACACTGATAATATACTTTTCTGGGATGCTGTTGGTGTTTCCAGCTTAATGGTTGTACCATCTTCCAAAATTTCTATTCCACCAGTGGGAAAGGTACTGGTAATCGAATTACAGACTATAAAAATCAGTCCTAACAGTAGGAGAGCCAGCAAAACACAGGAAGCGGACAAAAGGAGGAAAGATTTCTTTAGTCCCATATTATTTAGACGTTCCACCGATAACCACACCCCCAAACTGTTTCAATGTAGTTGTGCAGCGTATGTACTGCAAACTTAGCACGTATTTTCCGAACATGTTCCATGATCGTGTCGCTATTCCCATCCCCATCCAATCCCCACACAAGTTCATAAATCCGTTCCCGGTCAAAGACTTGTCCTGCATTGAGGGAAAGAAGTTCTACGATTTCAAACTCTCGCTTGGATAATGGAATGTTCTGGCTATTGATTGTAGCTGTCCGGGCGGAATAATCTAATGCCAATTCACCAAAGAAACGAACTGCAGAATTACTTTGACGGCGTTGCTCCCGTCGCAGGTGTGCGGCAATACGCGCCCCTAACTCGTCCAGATCAAAAGGTTTTACAATGTAATCATCTGCCCCGGCTTGAAAGCCTATGATTTTATCGTTGGATTCAATGCGGGCCGTCAAAAACAAAATAGGACAAGTGATATAATCCCGTATCTTCTGACAGACGATCAGTCCGTCCATATCTGGCATATTTATGTCCAATAGAATCAGATCAGGATCGCTGGCGATTTTTTGGAGTGCTTCTTGACCGCTATATGCCGTCAGAATATCATATTGGGATTGAAAGTAACTTTGTATCATATCGACGATACCACGTTCATCATCGACTATTAGAATTTTGGATTTCATAGTTCTCACCTCTATTCATTTTACAATAAAGTACAAATCTCAAAAAACTCTCAAATCACTTTAGCTTCATTATAATTATCCCGTATAAATTCAAATTAACACGAATCTTTTTTATAATTACCATTTCATTATAAATTCTTTGCTTAAATCAAACTTTCTATAATTCAAAAAATCAAACATGAGTTCCTCCTTTCATGGCTTCTGTTAGTTCGTTTCATTGGAAAGTCATTATACCACGAATAATGAAACATGTTAAATTTGAATGAAACAATATAAGTCATCTGAGCACGTTTGGAATCAATAAGCCCCGACTTATATAATATGCGCTGGGCGAACAGGAATTATTAGCCAGTCATTTTGATTTACTGAGTTTTCAATGCCATTTATAACATCCTTTTGAAAAAATGGAGAGAGAGTCGCTAAATTGGTTGTAGATTGTCCTCCCGGATCGTGTAATGAAAATAAGGAGGCGAATGGACATGAAGAAAAAAAGAATAATTTGTATCATATTGATTTTGATATTTACTAGCGGCATTGTGATAGGCGCCATTCAGTTATATAAGCAGTACCATGAGTATTCTGAAGGAGAGGACTCCTATACTGATTTGGAGGACTATGTGAAGCTGCCGGAGGAACCGGCGGCTCCTTCCTCATCCCCAGTGGATGAGGAAACTGAGTCTGGGGGACGGGAGTGGCCGGCTGTAGATTTTGCTTCCCTGCAGGAAATCAATCCGGATATCGTAGGATGGATTTATATTGAAGGGACAGAAATCAATTATCCGGTTGTTCAGGGTAACGATAACCAGTATTACCTGAAGCATTTGTTCAGCGGTGAGTGGAACGGATCCGGCTGCATCTTTCTGGACAGCAGAAACAGAGCGGATTTCTCAGACCGGCACAGCATCATCTATGGGCATCATATGAAAAATGGCAGCATGTTTTCCGGGCTTACGGAATATAAGAAGCAGGAGTTTTATGATTCACATTCTGCAGCTTTGCTGCTGACGCCGGATAAAAATTATGAGATAGAAATTTTCGCCGGGTATGTGGCCAGTGTCCAGGATAAGGCCTGGGAATTGGCTTTTCCCTCAGACCCGGATTTTACAGAGTGGCTGGATAAGACGAAAGAACGCTCGTGTTTCACCAGCGGAATTACTCCGGCAGTCACAGACCGGATCCTGACGCTCTCTACCTGCAGCTACGAATTTAACAATGCAAGGTTTGTATTGCTTGGGGTATTAAAGCCGGAAGAGTAACGGATTCAAAAAATAACAAAATAATTGATTCAATCAGGGGAATTCTATTACGAAAAAAGGTGCGATTCCCCGATAATTCGTAATGAAAACTATCTGCTCCTATATTAAGTGCAGATTACGTTTCATTTCCATAGTGATCTAACCTTATGATTTTTATAGAAGTGGATCTGAATAATTGCGGCAATTTTAGCAGCGATGGGCTTACAGGTGGAAAGATGATCTTCAACGACTTGTAAAAGAACGATGGTAAAACGATTTCCAAAGCCTTTCTGCTGACCTAAAATGCGTAAAAACGCAAAAATATCCAGTAGCATCAAATTGTTACCACCACTTGAAAATCTGAAATAGATATGTTATACTACCTATATCAGTATCAGTAATTGCTTTCGAGCGATTAGAGTTTTTCCGGTTACACAGTGTCTGAGAGTATATACTTTCAGGCACTTTTTTTGTTTCTTCTGCTTCTTTTCTAAGAAGCACAGAATGGGGAGTCCGGAGGCATGAGCCCTCCGCCCATCTGCTACAATTTCATATCAGGCCCTCGGGCAATAAAGGCACTCAGAGAATTTCGGTTCTTTGGGTGCTTTTTTATATAGATCGGAGCTTTTGCGGCTCCCCCAATCTTTGTTCCGGGGAGCCTTTCGGCATACCCGTGTATATAGATAAAACCACGCAGGAATGCAGAAAGGAAATGCCTATGATTCTTTATTTGAGTGCCAGAACCACCGTCAAGGATCTGATGATTGACTATATTGAGGTGGAGCTGGTAAACGGAGAAACCGTATCCCTTAATTGGGATGAGAGTGATATTGGGCGTACTGGCGACGGTTTCAGTGCCCGATACAAAGGGGTGTATTTTGGAGAAGTCTATGCCAATGGCAGACTGGAGCAGCTGCAGAATATGAAAATAACCGATATCGGTTTGTATTCTGAAAGCGATACTCCTCTCAATATCTGTATCACTTCAATGGAGTTTGAAGACGATGGCAGACGACTGGCGTTTGAAGCTCCCAATTTACATGGAAACATTGTTTGTCAGAACGAGAGTGGTGAGGTGAGCGCATGTTGAAAAGCGGAAACTATATCGCCGAACACGATAACGGAATATTTGACCGATACCGGATTGTTATGTCTGTAAAGGAAACGGAGAAGTCATATATTTTTGAATTGCTTGAGTATGTAAGCCGGTATAGTCCGGCACAGATGGACATGCTGTTCGACAAGAGTAAGCGGGTCGAAATTTCAAAATCCAAGGGCGGCCATGCAATCCGCATATGGAGTGACCATGACTTTACACTTTATCCATATCAAGCCGGGATTCCGTTTCATTTTGAGCGGGTCAATGAAGGCGGCAGTATGGAAGGAAGTGGTGTCTATGGGTAAGAAAAAAACATACAGGGGCGAGTTGGTTGATGAAATCAGAGGTCTGGGGCAGTCACAAGGGCTGAATCATGTCTTCACTACTTTTTTGGAGATTGCAGCAACCTGTATCTCTGCAGAGATGGATCCATCAAACGCAGAAGAACGCGAGAAGCGGTATGAGGAAATGGCATCTGCTATGGATCCTAAAACCCTCAACTGCTATGCACATATGCTCGTGCTGCTGGCTCTTGCTATTCATGAGCATGAGGAGGATCCCTGCGACATTCTTGGCAGTATCTATCATGAGCTTCGCTTAAATAACGAGTGGAACGGACAGTATTTCACTCCCGATAATATTTGTCGGATGATGGCACAGCTTGTGAACCCATTGGATGAGCGTCCTGAAGAGGAAGATCCCATCATGATCAACGAGCCTACTTGCGGTTCGGGTACGATGGTGATTGGTGCAGTATGGGCCATGAAGCAGAAAGATTTCGATTTTCGGCACAAGAGTTTTTTTGTTGCCCAGGATATTGACATCCGCTGTGTGAGGATGGCATATATCCAGCTCAGTCTGTATGGAATTCCGGCGGTGGTCATTCATGGCGACACCTTAGCAATGAAAGAATGGTCCCGGTGGTACACTCCGTTGGCGTCTGTTCCTTTCATAAAAAGAGAATGCACTCTCAATAGCACAGAGAAAGGGGCGGCGACAAGTGGATAATACAGAAAAATCTTTGGACCATTTGACCTTTGCTGATCTGCGAGTCCATTACGGAACCGGACGTGCTTTTCTGATCAGACAGGAGTATAGAAGGAATGTTTACGGCTACCGAAAAGGCGTTAAGACAGATCTGGGAGACCTGGAGGAAAAAGATTGGATACAGCTGGCCACGGGTTTGATTCAAAAAAGCGGAGAGCAACAGCTGCAGAAAAATCTGTTGGAATGGGAGCAGGAGCATAATTATTGCAAGAGTTCCCCCAAAGAGATGGAGATGACTGCACTGGAACTTCACATGGCCAGAATTTTTGATGATCCGCTCTGGGTGGCCTATATCCCGTTCAACCGCAAGTATCGGCCGGAGGTTCTGGAGTCTGCCAGACTGGTATGGGTTCAAACAGAATGCTGTGGGATACCCGGGCAAATTACACAGGAGCAGCTGGATCAGTCTGCCGGAAACGCTTTAGGGATTACATGCCCGATATGCGGCCGGTGTTCCCAGTTTCAGGTCTGCACGCCCAAGGAGGTGAGCGGAAATGGATAAGCTGTTTATCATTGTAAAAGGCGGCAGGGTAGAAGAAATCTACAGCACAAAAACAGAAAATGAGCTGTATGCGGAAATTCTTGATTTTGACTCAATGGAACGGACGGAAGAGATGGAAAAAGATCTTCAGTTCCGGTATGAGGCGATTCGGGAATTGATGTACAGAATTGACTGAAAGGAGTATGCACATGAGTGCGAAATATAAAACAAACCATGAGCGTATGCTTGAGCTGATCGAGCAGCTCACAAAGGCAGATATTGCCTATTATCGGGATGATAATCCCATTATGACAGACCGGGATTACGATATCCTGATGGACGAATTGAAAGATATTGAGAGCCGAACCGGGTTGGTTCTTTCCGGTTCCCCGACCCAAAAGGTGTCTGGAGAAATATTGGAAAGCCTGGCCGAGGTACGCCACAGTAAACCTATGCTTTCAGCGGATAAAACAAAATCTGTTGAGGATCTGGTGAAGTTTGCTGCCAAACAGCCGGTGTTGATAAGCTGGAAAATGGACGGTCTGACACTGGTACTTCGTTATGAACACGGAGAACTGGTTCAGGCGATCACCCGCGGGCGTGAAGGGATCATTGGTGAGGATGTAACACATACGGTGCGCACTTTTCTTAATGTGCCTCTGACCATACCCACCAAAGATTCGTTTGAGGTCCGGGGTGAGGGCGTCATCTCTTGGGAAAACTTTGAGAAAATCAATTCCGGTCTGGAGGAGCCCTATACTCACCCGAGAAATCTCGCATCCGGCAGCACGCGTAAGCTCGACGCCGGCGAAGCTAAAAAGCGATTGCTTGAGTTTTGGGCATTTGAGCTTGTGAGCGATTATCTGGAGCCGGAGAGTAAGCTTGCGCAGCAGCAGTTTTTGGCACATAACGGTTTTTCTGTTGTGCCCTATATCTATCTGGATGCGATTCACGATGAAACAATGGTTCGTGATGCAATTTCTGCTATGGATCCGAAAAAGTTCCCTTACCCGGTAGACGGAATTATCATGGAATATGATGATGTTGCCTACGGAAAAGGTCTGGGAGCCACGGGTCATCATGAAAACCGTTTGATTGCATTGAAGTGGGAAGATGAGCTGTATGAAACCACATTCATTGGCCTGGATGTGGCAGTCACTCGCACTGGGATGGTCAGTCTGACAGGCATCTTTGAGCCGGTGTCTATTGACGGCACTCAAGTCAGCCGGGCGTATCTGCATAACTATGAGAATTATCTGGACCTTGCCTTAGGGCGTGGTGATAAAATCCGCGTGTATAAGGCAAACATGATTATTCCGCAGATTGCAGAGAACCTCAATAAGACCGGAACCTGCTGTGTTCCGCTCAATTGTCCCTGCTGTGGCAAGATGCTGAGTTTCCGGAAAAGCAGCGGCGGTATTCGCCAGCTGTTCTGTGAAAATCCGCATTGTTCTGCCAAACTGGTGCGAAAATTTGTCCACTTTTGTGAGAAAACGAGGATGAATATCGAGGGCCTGTCGGAAAAAACTCTGGAGCAGTTTGTAAGTCATGGCTGGATTCGGACGTTTGCAGATCTTTATGCGCTGGATCAGCACCGTGATGAGATTATCCAGACGGAAGGCTTTGGGGAGAAATCCTTTGAGCGTCTGCAGGCATCCATTGAGAAAAGCCGCCATTGCACGTTGGCAAAATTTATTGCAGGTTTGGGTATTCCCATGGTGGGAAGACACGCCGGGCGTGATTTGGACAGCTATTTCCATGGATCGTGGGAAGCGTTTGAACAGGCGATTCAGGATGGCTTCGACTTCACACAGCTTCCTGATTTCGGCGAGACGATGCACAACAACATTTACACATGGTATGCGGATACAGAGGAAGAAAAACTCTGGCGCCCGCTGCTTGAAAAAATTGAATTTGAAAAGGAGAATTTTGATATGAATACAAATACAGCGAATCCCTTCTACGGCAAGACCGTAGTGGCAACCGGCAAACTGGAGAATTACACCCGTGACGGCATCCAGATGAAGCTGATGCAGCTTGGGGCAAAACCGGCAAGCTCGGTAACGAAAAAGACCGATTATCTGATTGTTGGTGAAAAGGCCGGCAGCAAGCTTACAAAAGCGCAGCAGCTCGGTATCAGAACACTGACGGAGGAAGAATTTGAGGCAATGCTGGCGTAAATTCGCCGGAATAACAGTGGCGGGGCAGATTTTCTGCTCCGCCTTTCACTTTTCATAGAAAGGAAAAGAAGATGAATCCAAAATATCGCTGTCCTGCTTGCGGAGCAGAAAGCTTTGAGGTGACAGCTCACGTCACGCAGGACTGGAAGATCGACTGTAACGGAACCTTTCTGGAATCTCTAAATGAGTGCGTCGAGGTTACGCATTATCCTGATGAGAATGACATTTGGGATTGTGCCAATTGTGGCTTCAGCGCAGCGGGATGTGAGTTCCGGAATCAGTCTGAGGGACAGAAAGGGGCGACAACATGAGACGCAAGAAAATTGGCGTTATGGATTTTCATGGCAGCGTGGATATCACGGATCCTTGTTACGACAGGGATACCTGGTGCCGGATGAACGATGTGAAGATCAAAGAGGGTCAGTATACCTGCATGGTCTGGTATCAAACTGACAGAGGTGAGTGTGACGGAAAGCCGTATTCATATAGACTGGTTGGAATCATCGGTATCTATCTTAACGGCGTAATCCCTGCACAAAAATCAATGAAAGAAATCGGCTGTATTGGCGTTGATGCGGGACTTGCCGGATTCTTCCATAACAAACCGGATTACAGCGATGAAGAGTGGAGTGCTTTTTGCGACAGAATCTCCCGTGGAGATGCCTGGCTTACAAAAGATGGCTTTTACAGCTCGTCTGGGTATGGTGATGGCGGCTATGGAGTGTTCGCATATCAGCAGGACGATGAAATCGCTGCCCTGGAAATCAGATTTATATAAAGGAGGCAATGGATATGAACCCACAAAAAAAGAATCTTGAAATCACTGGCAGGCTTATCTGTCCACTGTCTGTTGGAGCTGCAGCTTTTATTGCAGAAAATGGCGGGATGCGCAGGACAAGTAAGGTTCTTCGGATGGAGAGGATTTCTCCTGATGAGATCCATTTTGAGACCTGTAATACCAACTACCGCCTGCATCTTATCCGGCAGGAGGTGACGGCATGAGCAGTGAAATTTTTTATGACAAGGCATTCATCCTTGTTGGGGAGAAATATATCCCCGTTGTAAATCATGGCTCGTCAAACTGCTTTGACTTTGATAGTCGGGGCCGTGAGATCCCGGAAAAGCATTGGTCGGTTCTGAACTATCCTCATACCGGGAGGATGCTGTTTACTGCAGAAGAAATGCAGGAGATAGCAGCCGTCCATGAGAAAGCCAATAGGAATAACCGGGGCGGGACACGCAAAAGCCGAAATCGGTCTTTTGAAGAAGGCGAATTTGGGCGCTGGATCCTGGCAGGGATGAAATCGGCACATACCGTGGAGGACTACAGAAAACACGGGAATACCGTGACAGTGGTTGATTATGACCGTGACTATTGGCAAAGGCACTGTGTGTCTACGACAGAGGAATTGCTGGATAAGATCAAGGAGCTTTCAGGCCACAGCATTACAGTATCTTTCTGGGACGACCGCCATGTTACCCACCCGCCCATGCGGCGCAAGGGAACGCCCTTTGATTTCGGCACACTGCCGGAATTTTATGTGCTGCGGGCAGAACAGGGGTATTTTGTGAAGCGGAGCAGCCGAAAGATCTGGTTTGCAAGGTTTCAAAAGCCGAAATCACAGATGATTCGGAAGTTCAAGACCGAGAAGGCGGCACAGGACTATTTGGACAGCAATCAAAAATTCTTTTCAGGATACGCATTTGAAATCGAATGCGTACAGAATGGAGGTGTCACAGCATGAGGGAGTCAAGGCCAGACCGCTTCCGCCGTGTGGCAGAAGCCCGGGTCAACAAGATTATCAAAATGGTAAGACTGCTTGGAAATTGTTCCAATCCTGCCGTATATGCTTTTACGCAAGAGCAGGTACAGCAGATTTTTGCTACATTGCGGGATGAACTGGACAGAGCGCAGAAGCGATATACCCAGTCTTACAAGAAAAGGTTTTCGCTGTCGGACGAACAGTATGCTTCCCTGCCGAAATATCCGACCATCGTACTGCCTCTGCCGGATGGAAGCAGTCTTAGGGCAGTAGCAATCGACGATGAGAATTTTCCTGCAATCAATGTTTACTGGGATACAGAAAAGCCGGAGATTGATGGGCCAATCTGTTTTGCAGAATACAATCCTGAACGCGGCCCCTGCCACGAGGTCTGCATTGGAGCTTACCAGTCTGACATGGAAGACACAGTTTATTACAAGCCATATATGGCAGAAAGGGAATCAAATGAGTAATTACATATACTGCCGCACACTCAAACTGGACTGGAAAGAAGTGTCCAGACTGATCGCAGAATGTGCAGGCAAAATTTTAGACAGAACGATTCATGGCACAGCGGGTTATGAGGATGATCATTACTGGGGCTTTCAGGCGACTACTGATCGTTTTACCATTGCCGAAATAGACAAGCTTATCCGGTTTGTTAATGGGGATGAGGAGATGCAACAAGAAGCAATTCCTCAGGATTCGGATAAATCAGCCGCAATCGGAGAGCGTTTGTCCCGTGCTCTGTTGGAAAAAGCTTTAAGACTGTCATGGTGCCATGAGAGCACCACAGAATCGGCTCTTTGGCTGGTCAACGTCCGGGAAAAACGACCGGCAGTCTATAAACGGATTGTTGAGATCAGCCCGCATGATATTTGCTTGGATAACCTTAGGAGCAAAAGTGAATTGATTGCTTATCTCCATGAAAACGGTCCAACGCATTCCACGCTGATGGATTTCTGCGCGGATTACAGGGAGCGGTATCACAACGAACTCTGCTGGAACTATCCAATCTCTGATGGGCTGCATCTTGGCACGTTTTTCGTTCTCGTAAAGGAAGGCGTTCTGGCTCTTCCTTATGACGATGCGGATAAGGTGGACTATGAGCTGCTTTGTCTGGACGATGCCAAAATGTGTGACAGAGAATCTATGAAGAATCTCATAACGGAGTGGGACAGCTTCGACCGGGATTTACGCTCCGCCATGCAGGGCATGTTGGCGTTTTACCGCAGAGAGGAGGAGCATCATGGATCAGAAAATTGACTGGCTCATCCATCTGGTGGCCAATGGCGCCTGCGATGAATGTGGTGCGGTAGAAACAGACTTTTTGCCCTATATGTGCAATGCCCACACCCACGGGCTGGAACGCTATGGGCACTTGGATTTCCAAATGGTACTTTTTTTGCCGACGGAGGAGATTGGACGAATCCTCAATACTTTGGGGCTAAGAGTTCAGTCAGGAGAACGCTTCCGGTCTGGGGATATGGTTTCCGGGATCTATGAAGACTGCGACGTGCGCCTGGATGAGTATGAGGAAAACGGGCGCAGGGTCCTGCGGGTCATCATACCGGATGCAGACAATATCTTCCCGGAAGACGCATCCTGCAAGGCGCCTTACTGCAGACAGCTTCTGCAGACAGAGGATCTCTGCGTGGAAAGGGGGCTGCCGTCATGAAGATCACGCTGTATCAAATCATTGCGAAACCGGAAAACCGATACCTGATATTCAGCGGCTTAAAAAGCATCCGGGAGGCAAGCGGCGGACGAGTCCCGGCTGAGATCTACGAAGCGGTATTCAGCGGGGATCCGGACATTGCCGTGCCCCGGAATGCCAAAAACGAAACGGACCAGCAGCTTGCCGAACTGGAGGCGGTATTTATACATTTTAACGCATCGTACCCGGAGGGCTTCCTGGGACGGTCCATGACCACATCGGATGTAGTCGAAGTCATCCGTTCCGAAGAGGAAAGCAGGTTTTTCTTCTGTGACCGGTTCGGGTTTGAGGAGATTGCGTTTGAGAAGGAAAAAGCGGATTTTGGGTGCCTGCAGGGCGCAGAAAGGACACAATCATGAAGAAACTGATACTGAAACATATCGGGCGTGACAGCTGGGACAGACCGGTTTATGAATCAGAAGGTCGGCTGTATGTGGATGTGGATCCACGCAAAGGCTGGAAACCGAATATCTGTACGAAATACAATAATGAGTTTGATGGAGAGCCGGATACTCCGATTGCCGAAGATACCATTGTGGAGTTTGTTCCGTGCCGGGATATCTGGTAAGCGAGGAGGACGTATGAAAGAATTCATGACAAAAATGGTTCCTGTCAATCTGTCAGACCGATTTCCATTCAAGTGCAGGATGTGCGGCGCTTGCTGCCGGCATGTCAGGGAAAGCGTGCCGCTGGAGAGTCTGGATGCTTTTCGGCTTGCCAAACATCTGAGGGACAAAGGTGAAAATGTGAGTTGTGTGGAAGATATGCTTGCTGCCTACGCAGAGCCTGTCTTACTTAGTGAAAACGGGTATACGGTATTTATGCTGAAAACGGTTGGAGCGGATGATGCGTGCATTTTTCTGAAAGATAATCGGTGTACGATTCATTCTGTTCATCCGCGGGCGTGCTGTACATATCCCATTGCTGTCGGGCCATATGAACTTGGCGGGTATGAACAGTATCTCAGTATGGAGCAGCCACATCACTATTCGGGTCCACAGATGTCTGTGAAAAAATGGATTCAAAAGCGCTGTAGTAAACAGGATTTTGAATTTTTGAACACGGATATTGGTTCAGCACAGGAGATAGAAAAATTACTGAAGAAGATTCCTGAGCATAACCGGACAAGGGCCGTGATGATGTTCCTTTTCTACAAGTATTCGGATTACGATCTAGATAAGTCTTTCCTTCCACAGTTTAAAAACAATAACGATAAGCTGCTGGAGGTTCTGCGCAAAATGGCGGATGACAAAGACAACTAAATTTTCAAGTCAGTATGACACAACAACAAGGCGTCGGAATCCGGCGCCTTAATTATTTTTAGGAGGAAATACCATGGATGAAAGATTAAAAAATATCGTAGACAATTTTGAGGCAATGAAAATCGGTGTGGATGAGCCGTTTCCGTTTCACTGCACCATGTGCGGCAAATGCTGCATCAATCGGGTGGATATCCTTTTGACACCGCGAGATATCTATAACATGGCAAAGGAGCTTGGGATAACGACCAAGGAGTTGTTTGAAACCTATTGCGAGACTTATATCGGCTGCGATTCCCGTATGCCGATAGTCAGATTGAAGCCTCGTGGCTCCATAAGAAGGTGCCCGTTGCTGAAAGACAGAAAATGCTCTGTCCATAAGGCAAAACCGGCGGTATGTGCGCTGTTCCCGATAGGAAGATGCCTGATGTTTGAAAAGGATTCAAATCCTTCAGAGAAAATTTCAGCAAGCCAGATACAGTATATTTTTACCAATCCTGGGTGCGGTGATAATGCTGAAACCCATACGGTGCGGGAATGGCTTGGAGAATTTGGAATGTCACTGGAGGATGAGTTTTTTGTCCAGTGGCAGCAGGCAGTCATGGAATTAGGTCATTTTTTCCGTGAAGCGGAAAAGACGGCCAGTGAGCGTATCATGGAGCTGTCATGGACAGCAGCTTTTGTCGGCTTATATCTGCATTATGAAACTGATCAGGAGTTTCTGCCGCAGTTTGAAAAGAATGTCCTGGAAATCACTGCACTGCTGCAGATGGCGCCCATAAAGGAAGGCGGTAGAGCAAATGAATGAGGATCGTAACCAGCATCAGATTATCCGAAAGGATGCTCGCAACTGCTTTGTGGAGAGCCTGAATGACGCTTTTGAGATTGGGAGAATTCATCTTGCTTTTGCGACCTACGATCTGAGCCGTCCGATTGGGCAACGGCAGACAAACAACATCCATATTTACATTGCGGTGGACGAGTTTCTGGAATTATGCCGCAAGCTGGAAGGTGGGGAACTTCGCTATCTGCTGAAGAATAAGAAGACAAGTGGGGATAAAACACCGCTTTACCAGTGCCTGGGTGGTACTTCTGCCGAAAAGCTTGCAAAATACGGGCGTTCTCGGGCAGATGGAAAAAGCCTGTCCAGAACAGCACAGCTATTGGCAGGAAGCAAATCGGATTTCCTGTTTGTAGCGGACAGCGGACCTGGTGAAACAGATCAGAAAGGTTTAATCGTTCCCAAGTTCGGAAGTAAGCCGGAAAATCATGTGGCAGTCAGTATGACATTTGAAACATTCAGTGAACTGCTGCTTACGACGAGACTGCACTATTCAGCATGGCTGAGTGCATGGTATGCAAACCAATATCATCTGGGTAGCCAGCGAACAGCACAGGCACAGGAGAACCCACAGTATCAGGAGAACAGTAACGAATCGGCGTATGCTTCGGATCCGATGTTCTAAAGTAGAGAGTGAAAAAGCGGTGCAGTCTGATGCTGCGGGCTGGTATCCGCACGATGCGCACCGGCTTTACGGTACAGAGCGAAGGTGAATACCGTGTGCTGCGGAAAGCAATGCGGTACTACCGGGAATGTGGCGAGAAATCCGATTATGGCACAATGGAGAAAGTCGCCGGAAAACTTGGGAAAAGCGTCAAGGAAACGATTGAGATCATACAGGCGGGTTTGCGGAGTACGCAGTTTGTCGATTATTACCGCAAATATTCTGACGAGGACAGTGAGGAAAGCCGGGATGAAGCAGCTTACGATTCATTGTCCGATACGGAATACCTATTCTTCCGACTGGAACGGGCGAATGCGACGATGGAAGCCTTTGAAAATCTCGACTACCGGGAACGGGCGGTCGTTTCGGCGCACCTCGGATTCTGTATGGAGTGTTATTCCATCACAGACAAAGGCCAGTCGTTCATCAATATTGCCATCGACCACGCCTTAGCCTCCCCCGACACAGCGGACAAGATTTACCGCAGAACCTTACGGAAAATGAAAATGGTATTGGAAAAACAAGGGACTTGATTAGGCGTAAAAACGAAAAAAGCCCCGTCCGAAATGCAGAAAAATGCAAATCGGGCGGGGCTTTGCCGTGCCTGAAAGAATCCACACATTCGATAATTGCTCTGTGTTTGCCTAAAATGGGCATGACCATATATTTCATGCTTTTCGGGTAAAATACAGATACAATTTATCCGGAGGTCAAATCAAAATGGAAAGGAAAATTACAAACGAAGTTATGAAGTGTTTCAGAGAATACCTGCGAAAGGAGGAAAAGAGCAAAAACACCGTGGAAAAATATCTGCGGGACGTGACGGCCTTCGCCGTATGGCTAGACGGAGAAACGGTCACGAAGGAAACGACGGTTGCTTTCAAACAATATCTACTCGACAGCGGCTACGCCGTGCGGAGCGTCAATTCCATGCTGGCGAGTCTAAATTGTCTGTTTTCGTTTTTGGGCTGGAGCGATTGCAAGGTGAAATCGTTGAAAATCCAGCGGCAGGTATATTGCTCCGAAGAAAAGGAACTGACCAAAGCCGAATACGAGCGTCTTTGCCGGACGGCGAAAGAAAAGCATAATGAGCGGTTGAACCTCATTTTGCAAACCATATGCGGCACGGGGATACGGGTCAGCGAGTTATCCTTTATTACCGTGGAAGCCGTCAAAAAGGGCGAAGCGACCGTTTCCCTCAAGGGCAAAACCCGGACGATCTTTCTGGTGAAAGAGCTGCAAAAGAAGCTGCTCCGCTATATTGCGGAGCAAGGGCTACAATCCGGCGCGGTTTTTGTGACACGCACGGGTAAGCCGATCAATCGGACAACGATTTGGCGGGAAATGAAAGCGCTGTGCAAAGAGGCGAACGTCAATCCCGATAAGGTGTTCCCCCACAACCTGCGTCACCTGTTTGCCAGAGTGTTTTACGGAATCGAGAAGGACATCGCAAAGCTGGCGGATATTCTCGGCCACAGCAGTATTGAGACTACTCGCATTTACATCATTTCCACCGGCACGGAACACCGCCGGCGGATGGAGAAAATGCGGCTGATCCTATAAAAAACGCCGCCGAAAACTCAGCAGCGACATAATCCGTATTATGTTGCGGAAACGGGTAAAAGTGTATACTTACCCTCACCGCAGTTTTACATAGTCTATCACGTTTTCTGGTATTTGTCAATATGCGAAATTCGAAAAGCTGAAAAGTCGAAAAAATTTTTCAAATTGGGCATGACGATTAAGCCTCTCTTGTCCTTCATTTTTTGCGGATGAAGGGAGGCTTGGTTTGTCGCGCTTGTTTTTCGTGTTTGAGAGCCTTTATTTTGCAATTCAGCACTCCATGTCGTTTTTTCAGCGGCGGTTTTGCCCTCCAGCCTGCAACATAATACGGATTATGTTGCTCCGGGTAGTAATGCCGGAAGTTTACCATTGAACCTTGCGGCGTTTACCGCCGGCCTTTTAGAAACGCACATCGGAAAAGAGGGAATCTGTATGGATGAATACGAGGGCAGATATACAAGTCGCGCAAAGCGTGGCAAACACGCTGGGAAACGACGAAAAAGCTGGATCATTATTCTGTTGTTGCTTTTGATAACGGCGATTGCGATTGGCGTGACAGTCTGGGCGCTTTTCTTCCGACAACCTGCGGTATCCGTGCTGGCTCCAGATTACGCCCCACAGGAGATCGAGCAGAACGCCGAGGAAATGGGAGACAGCGGAAAGGACAAGCTGGACGCCCCGGCGGGCGGCGGCTCGGTGAACCTGATGTTCCAGGATAAGGTCACGATAGACCTGAGCGACAATGCCGCCACCTTATATTATGGCAATCCATCCGAATCCACGCAGGACGTGCTCTTGCAGATCGTCGTGCAGGATACGCTGATTGCCCAATCGGGGCGGATCGTTCCCGGCAATCAGGTGAAAACGCTGGAATTGGCGGAAGACGCAGCAAAAACGCTCCAGCCGGGCGGATACGACGGAAAGCTGGTGCTTTCCTTCTACAACCCGGAAACGGGTGAAAAAGCCACGGTGAACACGGAAATCCCCGTGAAGATCACCGTGGAAGAATGATTACGGTTTTCGGCCAGCGTACTATGGCTGTAAATAAAAAAACAAAATCAGAAAGGAATTGGTTAACCATGAAAAAGTATTCAAAACTTCTGACCGGCGTTATGGCGCTGGCAATGGTCGCCTGCATGAGTGTCACCGCTTTCGCGGCGGAATCACCTGAAGCAGGCGATACCACCATCAACGATCTCTCCAGTGAAAAAACTCAGGAAATTACTGCTACCGCTCAAGCCACTGTTACGGATCCTGATGATTCTTACAGCGTGAAAATTACCTGGGAGAACATGGCTTTCACCTACACAAAGGCACAGCCGACCGGTTGGCAGGCTGATAGCCACACCTACAGCTCTGATACGATAGGTGCCTGGAACAAAACCAGTGCGAAGATCACGATTGTCAATGATTCCAATGCGGATGTGAACGCTTCGTCCAAATATGGGGCTGGTAGCGAAGAGATGTATGGTGCGGTAGTTACTTGCGAGGATCTGGAAGAAACCACGCTGGGCGCAGGCACTGAGGATAACGTTGGCGGTCAGACTGGAGATAACATGGTCGAGATTAATGTTAATGTGTCTGGCGATCCGACCCAGACCTTTGGGCCGGTTGCAGCAGGCACTGTTACTGTTACTATCGCGGCTGCCGACTAATCCCATCAGGAGGTACATAGCCCATGAAACGGTGATTCCTTTCGGGTTGCTTTCAAATAGCGATGCCGATAAGCATGGGCTTTTACTTCTCTACTGCGTCTGAGCTTATGCCGCAAGGCAGATCGGACGCTGTAGATTTCGTCGAAACGGAACCGCCAGGAGTGCGACTGTCGGTTCCTTCGGCGAATGTTCTATTTAGAATTAAGACTTATTCATAAGAGAGGGGCATGACCCATGAAAAGATTCGTTACAATCCTTCTTGCTCTGGCTATGCTGGCAAGCATGGGTTCTGTCGCTTATGCGGCTGACGGTTCAGATCAAAAAGACATTACCAGCACTTCACAGACAGAGTCTGCCGAGATATATGGGATTTACAAATCGGCAGCAGAACCTGAGCCTGTTTACAGCGTAAACATATCGTGGCAGGAAATGAAGTTTTATTATAAGGTTGTAAACCCGGAGTGGATGCCATCAGTACACAGATACGATGGAGAAAGAGAGTTTGTTTTGGCAAGTGGTAACCGCTCTCGTAAGATAACGGTTTCCAACAGTTCCAACCGCAAGGTACATGTAAGGGCGTCTGTATCAAACACAAACAGTATACAGGGTCTCGCACTTAGTCTTACGGGTACGAATTCCTTTGACTTGGATCGTGCTGATATTGAAAGAGAACCAACGCGCGATGAGTTCGTGGTGAAAGTGGATACGGATGGACAGGCACCGACCATAAAACCGGAGCAATCTAATCAAACTTTTAATGTTGGCACGGTGACCATCACTGTTTCAGCAGCCGGCAAGTGATGAAGCGACTGAACAGAAAGGAACGTGATTATATGAGAAAAATCATTTCACTGCTTCTCGCTTTGTCGCTTCTGATGTGCATGGGAGTTTCTGCGATTGCTGCAGAAAACAACATCAATCCTGCAGCTGAAAGCGACAATATTATAACATCTGAAACCTCAGCAGTGTCTGAGGGTTCAGAAGAAATTCCGAAATCCGAGATAGTATCGGAATCCAATGTACCCGATGAATCAGTGACATCAGAACAGACAAAGGAATCAGACGAGTCTGCAGTGCCGGAGGATACAAATAACACAGAGAATTCGACAGTTGTTGAGGATTCGGGGCAACCAGAAGGCGATACAACGCTAAGCGAGGGCGATGAAATCGACTCACAAGAAATACTGGACACATCGGTTGATGGTGAACCAATGGACGAAGGCGTTATGCCTATTGCTGACAGCTATAGCGTAAACATTTCTTGGACCGGCATGGTTTTCACCTATACTGCGGCATCGAATGGCAGATGGGATCCAAGTCCGAACGTGTTCGCTTATGTAGATAAAGGACAAAAAGGAACCTGGCAATCGTCTGATGGAAAAGGCTATGGGACATTCACAGTAAAAATCAATCATGAAATGACGGAAACTATTAGGGTATCATTTCAGTTTGTTAAAAACAGTACCGATGAAGATGCTTTTGTGCCGGCTTTGAGGATGAAATTCTCGAAATCGACCAGTATGTCCCCAGTTACTTTTGACACGGGTGAGCTTTACTTCTATTCTACAGACCAGAGCAAAGAACAAAAACTCTATGCCGTCCCGTCAATACTGTCAGTTACCCCTGATGATTTTGGTGGTGAAGGAAAACAGAAAAAGCTCGGTACTGTCACGATTTCGATTGCTGTAGTTGATGATAGCGAATGGCAGGATCCAATTCCTGAACAACCAGAAATCGGTGATCTGGTCTCTCCAGAACAACCGGGAATTGAATAGGGGGTGCTGAACGATGGACGCACCGTCTAACAAAGTCAACAATGAAGAGGGCAGACGCCTGCTGTCCGGCGGGCGTCTGTTTGGCCTTATAGCGGTACTGTGTGCCGTGAGTATCGGGATTATGATCTATGTGCTGGCTACAACCGGCACGAAAACGGAGGAATTCGTTCCCCCGCCCTTTGAATCGATGGCACAGACCGGAACGCCCAACGTCCCCGACGGTCTCGGCTGGCAGGAAATGGACGCGGAAGCGTACAAATTTTCCGTCTGCGGCGCGTTTACCCCGCAAAACGGGAAGGCCGATGTTTGGCTGACCAACCCGAAAGAAAATGAGGTCTGGATGAAGCTCCGCATTCTTGACGCGGACGGCAATACGCTTGGAGAAACCGGACTGATCCGTCCCGGCGAGTATGTCAAGTCTGTGAACATCAGCGAGACGCCGGAGGACGGGGATTCTGTAACTTTGAAAATTATGGCCTATGAGCCGGACACCTATTATTCCGCAGGCACGGTAAGCCTGAATACGACTGTGAAAGGAGACGCGTCATGAAAAAAATAATTTCTGTTTTATTGGCGGTTTTTATGACCATGGCGGTCTCTGTGACCGCATTCGCCGCCGAAGACGGAGGGAATGATACCATTACTACCCTTCCCGGTTCGGTCGATATCCCTGTCACACTGAGCGCCGATGTGACGCCCGGCCATAAAGGCCCCGTAGAAGGAAATAAAGCAACGGTGACCGGCCCCGGCTTTACCGCCGTAGACGAAACTCCGCCGACCGGCGCTGTTCGTCTGGTGGTTATTCCCATTGACGATGAAGAAGCGATCAAATGGTTCAGCGGCTGCGCCGGATCGCGTTGGAACAGTACGGGAATATTCTATGCCGTGTTTTATGAGAACGCAAAAGGCGAACAGCTGAAAGCGAACAGCGTAAAACTGACCGTTCAGGTTCCGGGCGGGTATGAGAACCTTCAGGTCTATTCCCTTGACCCGGATGAAAACGGACAGTTTGTGGATCGGTTCGATACGGTCGGTTCGTCCGTTACCTTTACCACAAACGGCAGGCTCTACTACGGCGTGGTACATCGTCAGGGCGTCGTGGATGAGCAAACGTCTGTTGGTCCCGGTGCGCCGAATATTACCTTGCAAATGACGCCCGACGAGATGGCCGACGCCGTTTTGACCGAAGAGGAACAGGGATACTTGGAGGATGGAATCGACATTCACATCAAGCTGACGGTGGAGGACATCACAGGTACCGTCTCCGCTTCGGATAAACAGGCCGTGGAAAGCGCGGCAAACGGCTACACCGTAGGCGAGTATATCGACATCGAGCTGCTCAAGCAGATCGGCGACCGTCCGTGGGAAAACATCCATGAGACGAGAAAGCCGATCCGCATCACGATCAATATCCCCGAACGGCTTTTGGGCGTGGAGGGACGCGAATTTGCCATTGTGCGGGTGCATAACGGCACGGCGGAGTTCCTGACCGATTTGGATGACAACCCGGCGACGATTACCTTTGAGACGAACAAGTTCTCGACCTACGCTATTCTCTACCGTGATCCGTCCAAGCCGGATAATCCTGATAAGCCCGATAAACCCAACAATCCGGACAATCCGGATAAACCCGACAAACCGGGTAACTCGCCGCAGACAGGCGATAACAGCAATTTGAATCTGTGGCTCGCCATTATGGGCATGAGCATAGCCGGAATTATTCTGGTGTTTTTCTACAGTCGGAAGAAAAAGCACGAAGAGCGTGTGTTGGAAAGGGATGAATAAAAGCAGTTGAATGTTCTTGCATTTGTGATTGGACTTTCGGCAGGTGGGGTCGCGGCATTGCTGTACGCAGGTTTCCTGCAAGGACGGCGCATGGATCGCTATAAGCAGGTCATTGCAAGATTGCAGTGGCAAAACCAAAAGCTGGCCGACGCCCTCCCGGAACCATCCCGTAAAAACATCCTCGGCGCTGATCTCTGCGTTTGCTGCGGCGAACCAATGATTTACGGATAAAAAAGAACGGCATTTCCGTTTTGGCAGCCAAATGGGAATGTCGTTCTTTTATGCTATGTTTTTAATCTTTTTCAATTTAAAAAGCGGCTCCCACTTCTCTCCAAGTGGGAACCGCAAAAATGGGAGGTAAAATCGAAATCAGCTACAAGCGTTATGTGCTACATATTATCCTTCAGCCACTTCGTACAAACCATTTGCCCTTCGGGGAATTCCTTGTTGACAATCTCGGTCGCTCTGTTTCGGATGTTGTTCATACGTCCGAAAACCAAGCCATTTGCTCTTGCGCCTTGAGTGCTTCAGTTACACCTTCCCGCTCCGACATCTGTTTTACCAGCTGATAAAACATTTCCTCAGCCTGCCGGTCGATGCCGGCAAGGTAATTGTTCAGCTTGCCGGAAGTCAGTAGGTTGTAATAGGTAATTCTGCGGTATAGTTTCGGATACCGCCTGTGTCGCTGTCCCCATATCCCAATTGTATTTTCTTCCTCGGTGGGTAAAATAAGGTACGGAATTAGGTAATCGCCTTGCATTTCAAAACTTCCGCCCATTTGCTCGAATAAACTCTTTTCCATCACGAAACCTCCCTGTATTTCACCCTAAATTTCTTGATTGGCGCACTGGAAACCTTTATGAGAATTTCATCCACAGCGTCAGTGTACTTTCCTTCTGCAATCAGTCTGTTCCGCAGATTGTTCAGACTGTCAATAACGATTCCACGTTCCCGTTCGTCCAATGCTATGTAGTATTTTGGTTTCCACATTTTCTTCAACCTCCTTTGCCCCAATTGTAGCAGGAAGTATTTCGTTTGACGAATGTGTGGATTGAATATTTGGCAGAAAGAAAGGCAGCACAGAACGCATTTTGCTCTCTGCGCTGCCTGTTGCCTTTGCTAATGCCGATTCGGTTACATTTGACTGTTGGTTTCAAATTACTGCCTTATCCGCCCAAGAGTAATGATTGCACCGCTTTTTGTGCCTTGAGGTGCCTGTTTCCATGGGCTGAATCCGAGCCGGCTGCAAAGATACAGAGCCGGTAAACTTGTGAGTTGAACCATTTGTCGGCGTTGTCATATTTGTGAATGCAGAGAAATTTTGTTATAATAAACCCTACACTATAACACCATACTTTTCATATATGGTATGCTTAACAGAACGGAGGTGGCTACAGATGAACACATATACTACTTCGGAAGTGGCAAAGATTATAGGCATACATCCGAATACTGTACGGCTTTATGAAGAATGGGGACTGATACCAAAGGCAGAGCGTAAAGCAAACGGTTATCGTGTATTTACCGATTTTCATATCGAACAGTTTAGGCTTGCCCGTACCGCATTTCAAATAGAGGTACTTCAGAACGGACTGAGAAAAAAGATTGTGGAAACGGTTAAGGTTTCAGCAAAGAAAGACTTTGATCAAGCACTTGTTTTGGCAAATGAATATCTGAGTCAGATACAAAAGGAAGTAAGAAATGCGGAAGAAGCCATTGCTATAACAAGGCAGATTTTAGAGGGGAAAGTAATATCCGAAACACCGCTGCTTTGCCTGAAACGTAAGGAGGTTTCGGAATATCTGAATATTTCCACGGATACACTCCGAAATTGGGAACTAAACGGGCTGATGCGAATAAAGCGTAAACAAAATGGCTATCGCTATTACACAGACGAAGACATAAAGCGATTAAAAATAATAAGATCACTTCGGTGTGCCAATTATTCATTGGAAGCAATCCTGCGTATGCTCCATGCGCTCTCAGACGACCCTCATACCAATATAAAACGGGTACTTAATACTCCAAAAGACGATACGGATATTATATCCGTATGCGATAGACTGATTATCTCATTGCAAAAGGCAGCGGAAAATGCCAAGAAAATGATAGGCATTCTTAATGATATGAAAAGTATATTTTCCTAACCCTCCACCTTTACACCAACCTTTTTTGAACTGCTAAAATAATGTAGTAAAAACGAAAAAGGAGGACAGGTTGATGGAAGAAATCATCAGCGTAAAACAACTTTCAAAATCTTATGGCAGATTGAATGCCGTGCAGGGCCTGGATTTGTCAGTAACACAAGGTTCGGTCTTCGGGCTGCTTGGGGCAAACGGTGCAGGAAAAAGCACCACAATCGAATGTATGTTAGGCACAAGAAAACCCGATGCAGGTACGGTTTCCATTTTAGGGATGGCCCCACTCCTGCAAAGAAAACAGCTTTTTGAAAATGTCGGTGTTCAATTCCAGGAAGCGAATTATCAAGATAAAGTGACGGTTTCCGAATTGTGCGAAGTAACACAGTCGCTCTATAAGAATGCTGCAAATTATGGGGAACTTCTGAAACAGTTTGGCATCTTTGATAAAGCAAAAAGTATGGTAAAGGAGCTTTCAGGAGGACAGCGGCAAAAGCTGTTTATTGTTTTGGCTTTGATACCGCAGCCTAAAGTTGTTTTTCTGGACGAGCTGACCACGGGGCTTGACGCAAAAGCCAGACGAGAGGTATGGAAAATCTTATCTGACCTCAAAGAAAAAGGACTGACCATTTTTCTGACCTCGCATTTTATGGATGAGGTAGAAGCATTATGCGACACAATCTGCATACTAAAAAAGGGGAAAGCCGTCTTTTATGGAACAGTAGAAGAAGCCATTGCAGGCAGTCCTTATGACAAATTTGAAGATGCGTACTTATGGTATTCTGACGAGGGGGTAAGCGAAAATGAGAACATTTAGAACGATGCTGAAAAACGAGATGAAGCTTTCACTAAGGGATATGAACATGGTCATATTTGCAATCTGTATTCCGCTCGTAGTTTTGATTATACTTGGCGTTATTTACGGCAACAAACCAGCTTTTGAAGGTGCGGAGTACACGTTTCTTGATCAGTCCTTTGGAGCTTTGTCAACGATTGCGATTTGTGCAGGCGGCGTTATGGGGTTGCCTCTTGTGGTATCCGATTACCGAAGCAGAAAAATATTGAAACGCTTTAAGGTCACTCCTGTCAGCCCCGCAATGATTTTAATGGTGCAGGTGGTGATTTACACAATTTATTCCGTTGCATCGCTTGTGTTGCTCTATATAGTATCCACGCTCTTTTTTGGCTTCCACCTGCTTGGTTCTCTGCCTGCTTTCCTTGGCGGATATATATTGGTAATGCTCTCCATATTCAGCATTGGTATGATGGTTGGGGGAATATCTCCCAACTCTCAGACAGCGAGCGTGATTGCAAGCCTGCTCTATTTCCCAATGCTTATTTTTTCTGGAGCAACCCTGCCGTATGAGGTAATGCCGAGTGCATTGCAAAAGATAGCGGATATTTTGCCTTTGACACAGGGAATAAAGATTTTGAAAGCTGCTTCGTTAGGACTTCCAATTGAGAATATTTTTGTTCCTCTTATTGTCATGGCGGTACTTGCTGTCATTTGTATCGGTGTGTCCTTCCGCTTTTTCAGATGGGAGTAACAGGTAATATGGAATGGCTATTATTCCCTCTTTGTTGGAGCGAAACCGTATTAGGATTAGAGAGGACACGATGTCAGCTATCATTGATCCAGACTTAAAACCAATAAATTTGTGAGATCCTTAGTGCATGGTATGCAAACCAATATCATCCGAGCAGTCAGCGAACAGCTGCTTCGGATCCGATGTTCTAAAGTAGAGGATGGAAAAGCGGTGCAGTCTGATGATTGCACCGCTTTTTGCGCCTTTAGGCACATGTTTCTATATCATAGTGCTGATAGCAATAGAGCATATTATTCATATCAGTTTCTTGATTTTATTCGCCTGTCTGTATATAATTGATGGAATAGAAAGGGCGTATCAGCTATATGTGGCTGATACCAAAAGACGCGGAAAAACCCGCTGATGGGCGGCAAAAAGAATTTTTCAAAGGAAAGAGTGAATTTGTATGGCTATTATTTTGATTGCAGAAGATGAAAAAAATATGCAGGATATTATTGTAGAGTATATGAAGCGTGGTGGTCATTCCTGCATTACGGCAGATGACGGCATAGACGCTGTTACGATTTTGAAAAACAATCCCGTGGATTTGGCGATTTTAGATATTATGATGCCGCACTTGGACGGCTTTTCTGTCTGTAAGATAGCGAGAGAAATGTATAATCTCCCTATTATCTTTCTTACGGCCAAGGAGGGGGAGGAGGACAAGTTAAAGGGATATGACATAGGTGCAGACGATTACATGACAAAGCCATTTAGCCCAAAGGTGTTGTTAGCAAAGGTCAACGCTTTACTGCGCCGTTCCTCGACAGAAAATACACAGTCAACCTTAACGGTTGGCAACTTGACTTTGGTACCAACTTCACACAGTGTTATAGTCGCGGGTGACGACATTGATTTAACCTATAAGGAATTTGAATTGCTGCGTTTTTTCATGCAGAACAGAAATCAAGTATTTTCCCGTGAACAGCTATTAAATCGAATTTGGGGCTATGATTTTGAGGGAAACAGTCGAACCGTGGACACCCATATTAAAACCCTGCGACAAAAACTTGGTGCAGAGGGACGATATATCGTCACGTTGATACGTTCCGGCTATAAGTTTGAGGTGTGATTATGAAGAAAATGAATGAATGGTTTGCCCTCAATACGGTTAGAAAAAAAGTTCTCCTGCTTTCAAAACTGGCGGGCGGTATTATCGTTTTGTTTTATGTGTTCACATCAGAATTACCGACCAATCGAAATATAACCTTTGTGATTTGGTTTGCACTATTGGTAGCGGTTATTTTGGGCGTAGACATTATGCTTGGGCGTTTCATTTCAAAGCCGCTTGAGGAAATCAACCACACGGCGGGACAAATGGCAATGCTCGATTTATCGGCGCATTGCAATATTCACACAGATGATGAATTTGGGGAGCTTTCTGGGAACCTAAATACTATGTTTTCTAATCTGCAAGAAGCTCTTGAAAAATTGGAAGCCGCAAACAAACAGCTTGAAAAAGATGTGACACAGGAGCATTTACTACTGACACAGAGAAAAGAATTGGTTGACAGCTTATCCCATGAAATGAAAACGCCGCTTGGAATTGTACGAGCCTATGTCGAGGGGCTTAAGGACGAAATGGACGAGCAAAAAAAGCAGCACTATATGGACGTTATTTTATCTGCAACAGACCGTATGAACACTATGATAGTGTCTTTGCTTGATTTATCTGCATTGGAAGCGGGGGCCGTAAAACTAACAGAAGAACGCTTTGACTTTATAGAATTGGTTGAAACGGTCGCCGGGCGTTTGCTGATAGACACGCCAAATGCAAATTATCGCTTTACTTTTGAGCTGCCAGAGGGCAAGGCTTTTATTCGTGCGGATAAGTACCGTATAGAACAAGTCCTTAACAATTTGATAGTGAACGCAAAAAACCACGTTAGTGATGACGGTGAAATTCATTTAGCTGTTATCTACCGGGAAAGCAAACTGCAATTTTCGATCTTCAATCAGGGGGAACAGATACCGCCGCAGGACATTTCAAAGGTTTGGCAAAAGTTTTATCGTGGGGAAACCTCACAGAAAGATACACATAGCGGCTCTGGTCTTGGGCTTTCTATCATTGCTCAAATTCTCTCCATGTACCACACCACTTACAGCGTCCAAAACCTACCGAATGGCGTTGAATTTTCTTTTGATTTTCCCACAATTGAATAAAATTAATTTTGAAACGCCTTGCTTTTATAAACGGAGCAAGGCATTTTTATTTCACTTCGATTTCACAGCCGCCGCACTTCAATTTCACCGCATTTTCTTAAACTGACCTTATCAAAAGACAAGGAGGTAAAAGCTATATGTTTTTAGGATTGGAATGGTATTGGTGGTTAATTATCGTTGTTGTGGTGGCTCTCTCTATCCCGTTCAAAGTCAAGTTTATGAAATGGTGGAGCAAACGTCAAAAAGAGCAGAAAGATAAATGGGGTGGTGAAGAATGATAACGGTTGAAAACTTGACTTTCTCCTATCAAAAGCAAAAACAAACCTTGCACGGGCTGACCTTTTCCGTAGCTGACGGGGAGATATTCGGTTTTTTGGGACCTAATGGCTCGGGTAAGTCTACCACGCAAAAAATTCTAACGGGTATTTTGCGTGGATATGGTGGAAGCACCTGCTTGTTTGGTGAACCTTTGGAAAATCAGCAAAAGAATTTTCAAGAAAAAATTGGTGTGCTGTTTGAGTTCCCGTACCTCTATACAAATTTGAGCGCAATCGACAATCTTAACTATTTTGCTTCGTTCTACCCCTCCGAAAGACGGCGTGATGTAAACGAGCTGCTTACTATGTTGGAGTTCAAAAAGGACTTTATAAATAAACCCGTGTCCTCATACTCCAAAGGAATGAGGCAGCGCGTTAGTATGGCAAGAGCGTTGTTGAACAGCCCAGAGCTGCTGTTCTTGGACGAGCCGACCAGCGGCCTTGACCCGCAAGGTGCAGTGCTATTCCGTAATATCATTGAGGAAGAACGAAAGAAAGGCACAACAGTTTTCCTAACTACCCATAATATGACGGACGCAGATTTACTTTGTGACCGGGTAGCTTTTATTGCAGACGGTGAAATTAAGGCAATCGACACGCCGAAGAAACTGAAAGAAAAAAACAGCAATCATCAGGTCGAAATTGAAACGCTGTATCAAGGAAAACGCAGGTTGACAATCATTGAAACCCCGGAGCTAAAGGCGGGTATTCCGTTCCCGTATGACGAGATTATCAGTATTCACTCGAAAGAGCCGACACTTGAAGATATGTTTATCCAATATACAGGGAGGGGGTTAGCGTAATGCGAAGAGGTTTTCTTTCTTTGCTGAAAAAGGACTTCAAACTGATGTTGTCAAGCAAGTTCCTGTTGCTTGCACTTGGCTCCCTTATTCTGTACTCTTGCTACATCAATTTTATCTATGTGGGAATAGAGCAGGACATTTACCCGGTGTTTCTTTACGACCCGCTTCATACGCAAGGTGCGGTATCTTCCGAAATAACCGAAGTCGAGAGCTTGGAGGAACTGAAAAAGGAAAGCGAGGACGGTTACGCTGTTGGTATTGACGCTTCAAGCGGAACGCCGGAAATCATTATGGTTTCATCAAGCATACACAGCACCGATAGGTATCGTGCCGCCTACGCCTTATCTTTGTTGTCAACCGCAAATCCCACCACCGCAGAAGTGATAGGCACGGACAACAAGGAAATGAAAAGCCGCAGGGAAATCACTTGCGAATTTCTGTTTTTTGAATTGGCGGCGGTTGGCTTTTTAGGACTTGCTTCTATGTTGTTCAAGGAAAAGCAGATGGGTATTATCCGTGTTCATGGGGTACTGCCTGTAAGTAAAAGTGCTTTTATCCTTTCAAAGCTCTGCCTGTTTCTGCTGTCTGACCTTGTATTTTCAGCACTCTTGACTGTCATAAATTTAGGCGTTTCAGAAGGCTTGGCAGTATTACCTTACGTTTTACTGCAAGCGGGTATTTTATCCCTGCTAATGGCTTTGGTTGGCTTTTTCTGCGCGGTGTTATTGCCCAACTTCAAACAATTTTCCTTGCTGTATCTCGTATTAGCGGTTTTCATTACAACGCCTGTTTTCCTTGCAGGGCAGACCGGGATTGCTTGGGAATGGATAAAATATCATCCTGTGTATCATCTGTTTATGGCAATGAAAAATGCGTATTGGGGTGTATCATTTGCAAACGGCATTTATTACACGATCTGCGGATTGACAATCGTACTGTTATTCCTGCTTGTGCGCCGGGTGCTTATTCGTGAAATGGCAAAGGAGGGATAGCGTGAAAGGGTTAAGGTATCAGCTTAAAAACATTCGCCGGGACAAAATGTGTATTCTATCTTTTTTGCTGCCTATCCTTGTAGGATTGGCAATCAACCTACTTTCGGGGGTAAGTTTTTCATCTCTTGGTGAAACGGCTTTCTGCATTTTGGAAAACGACCTTTCCGACAGTACAGTAGAGTGGCTGCAAACAAACGGAAGCGTTACAATGCTGCCCGATATGGCTTCTTTGAAAAATGCTGTGAATGACCCTGCGACACAGGCGATTGGTGTAATGCAAGACGGGAACGGAATTAAAACGCTGCTATCGGGCGATGAACTGCAAGTAAATACAGTGATTGGTAACACGCTTCCACAACTCTACGCTGAACGGGAAATGGCGGCTTTATCAAAAGTAACCATTATCCCGACTGCGGATAACAGCGACGCACTTAAATCCCTGCTCATTGTGATAACAATGGTTACTGCTATGTTCATGGGCTGTACGTTTAATGCCATGAGCATTATTGGAGAAAAAGAAGATGGCATTGCGCTTATCAACGAAGTTTTGCCTATGACAAAAAAAGAGTATGTCGTTCAAAAAATCACTTTGGGGTTTGTGGGAAGTGTTCTATCCACGCTCTTAACTTCCCTCGTCTGTATGAAAATCACGGTCAGTCAAGCCTTGCCGCTACTGCTGTTAATTGTTCTATCTGCTTTTGTGGCTGCGTTGGTCGGGTTGTTTATAGGTCGCTTTTCAAACGGGCTTATAGTGGGAATTGTTTATATCAAAATTGTTATGATTTTCTTCCTCGCTCCACCCATTCTGTTTTATTTACTTATCCCGGCAGACAGCATATTACATGCTCTGTCCTATTTGCTCCCATCAAGTGCGACTTTTTACGGATTAATGGACTTGTTAAGCGGAGAAACGCAAGGCATTGGAATAAATCTTGTCGCGCTGTCGGCACATTGCCTTGTATGGCTGCTACTGTTTTTTGTCGTAGAGCATGGCAAGCACAAGAAAGTACTTGCGTAATATCACATAAAGCTGTGGCCTACGATTGAATTTATAGTAGCAAGCAATGTGAAGGCGGCAGCTTTGAATAACAATCAAAGCCGCCGTTTTCCTTTTTACCTCTTCTTATTGTGTTTCATAATAATCGGTTCTCGTCATACCATATAAATAGTAATCGCAATAGGTATTCACCATTTTTCCGTCGCGGATATGTCCCTCACGCTTAAACCCTGCTTTTTCCAGTGTTTTATATGACGCGATATTTTGAACATGGACATCAGCCCATAATCGTTGCAATTCTGTTTTTTCAAAACAGAAAATCACTACTTCAGTTAATGCTTCTGCCATAAGACCATTTCCTTGATAAATCGGGGAAAGCCGGAACGCCACCTTTGCCATACGATCATTTTCAATGAGATATACCCACATCTCACCAATTACTTTATTGTCCTTTTTACAAACAATTCCCCAATGAAAGCTCTTTGTATGTCGCTCCTTTTTTTGAAATAACAATTCCGGGTTTAAGTCACTTTTTCCGGGACGTTTCCCCCAATATTGATACAACGATTTGTCACCCAACCATTCTTTCAAATCATCAATATCATCATACTGCAAAGGACGTAATAGGAGCCTTTCTGTATCAAGTATCGGTTTGTTCTGAATATAATCTTGTAGTTTCATAAAGCTCCCTTAGAAATTGAATACTTGTTCCCAATTAAAGCAGCCGGACGCTTCTGTGCTTCTCGGCCATTCGCTGCACCATACGGGAACGCCGGGGGTCTCCACTCTGTCAAAACTCGGCGTATATGGCTTTATATCCAATACGGGAGTGTTGTCGTTCGCGTCAATAAAAGTAAGCCGAATAATTCCCCTGTTAAGATCAATACTGATAATTTCTGATGTTGTTAAAGCAATAGGGTTAGGACGGGCGGGCGACCTTGTGGCGAAAACGCCCATTACTGATGGTGCATTTTTATAGGGTTGTTCGGTTTGTAACAATTTACGGTCTGCTTGGTTATCACAATCGCTAAACCACCAGATTACATTGATATGACTAAATCCCTCCAATGCTTGCAGTCCGGGAATATATTCCGGCTCCAATTCTATAAATGCTCCGTTGTGATCATTCTTTACCTTTCCAATAGGTTTTAATTGATAATCGTTCATATCGTGCCTCCTGTTTTTCGTTGTGAGTTCAGTATAATACCTCACATCATGTGAGATACAAGAGGGAAAATAAAAATGCCCTGCATTTTTGCAGGACATTACTACCTTAATTCCAAAGGTATTTGTATTTCAGTCAGGTACTTCGCCGGATTACTTTCATTCCATGCCCCTCTATGTACAATTTGGCGCATAGGATTGGACATTCGATATTCACTGTTTTTTTGCAGCCATTCAGCAAAAGCAATATACGCTCCTTTGATATTTGAAAAATCACCATACACCATCGTACAGGCCATAACAGGTACAGGCTCAATCGTGCGGAAACAGAATGGAGCAATATCTTTGCATAACTTATTTACAGGAACGCATAACTCAATATCTACATTTTGTTCCTTATACTCTGTGTCGTGATAAACGGAAAATGTATGATGGGACATTTCTATTTTCTGCTCTTTGGCAAAAGCAGAAAGTTCATTCCATAAATCACCCTCGGAGTAATATGTCGGAACAACTCTACGCAAAGATAGCACTTGATACTCTGGTATCGCCTTAATGGAAATATTGTAATGAAGTTCCCCTTTGTTTTCTTGTATCTCGTTTTCTGCTATCGCAATTTTCCGTATTTTCTCCTGCTCGTTTTGTATAGTCTGCTCGATTTCTAATCGCTTTTTTTCAAGGGTTTCAAGAAGTAAACGATCATTCATTTCAAGCGCAAGCGCAATTTCAGAAACAAGAAAGCCACTGTCACGCAAATACAATATTCTGTTCAGACGGGGGATTTGAGTTACAGAGTACATTCGGTGTCCCGTCCATTTATCGACTTCTGCTGGTTTCAACAGCCCCACTTCATCATAATATCGAAGCATACGAATAGATACTTGTGTCAGCTTTGAAAACTCACCTATTCTAAACATCTTATCACCTCTTGTATATTATTATACTTGAAGTTTTGTACACTTCAAGTCGATTCTGCACATATCCATAACGGAGAAACGGCATAGCCCCAAAAGCCACGCCGTTTTCCGAAAACAATTCTTTATGCTGTTCCAAAAAAATGTTTTGAAACCAAAATACTTGTTCCCATGGCGACACACAGGGCACAGTATCAGGAGAATCAGAATACACTTCGGATCCAATGTTCTAAAATTAAGAATAAAAAAGCGATGCAGTCTGTTTGCATCGCTTTTTTCGCTGCTGATAGATTTTATTTTAGCTTTGTCTCGTCTGTATCACTAACCAGCCATTCCATTGAAACATGCAAGGCTTTTGCCAGCATAAGCAATTCTGCATCGCAGACATGTCGCTGGTTCTTCTCTATACGTGAGATGATCAGAGGCGTCATATCCTCCATACCCATAAACTGGATCCTTTGAGCAAGCTCCTCTTGTGTAATCGGGGGCTTTTGCAGTGCGCGGCCCAATCTTACTTTATCAGAGCATATATTTCCTTTTATTGTAAACATGCTTCTACCCATTCATAAATCTCCATTTTCTCTGTCTTATTTAAATATTTTTTATCGCGTCTATTGATTTTATACTGAAACAAGATATAATGTTGGATAGTGTAGATATTTATTATCTTGTTTAGATAGAAATATGCTTTTTTTATGATTGTCCGCGATCAATGCGGTTTATGATTTGATAATGGCCATGTAGTGAGATTGCGTAGGGAAGAACTTCATTGGCGTGGTATGGCAGATAAAATGGCACAAAAGTGGCATAGGAAATGCCGATGACATGGAAAAGAAAATCTGTTATACTTATATCGTCTACAAGTGGGTTCTCAGGAATCTGCTTGTTTTTTATTTTCAGGAAAGGAGTTCGATACTATGAAATACTGTCCATATTGCGGCAAAGAACTTGCAAATCCGGCAGCATCTTTTTGTACGGAATGCGGGGAATCGTTATCTTCTGCGGTACCGGAGGAAGCGCCGGTTACCGAAGCGCAGCGGGAGAAGAAAAAGAGCAGCAAGAAGCATGTAAAGAAAAAAAGATATGCAGGAAAAACAAAAAGACCAGATGTTCCTGCGAAAGCTGGTAGAGCATCTGAGTCAGTGAGAGAAGATGATTATGACGGCTATTATGAGGATGTCCGTCCCTTTGATGAAGGGGGAGGCCGCGAGGAGATTGACAAGGCACTGGTTAAAAAGATTATATTGGTGGTGGCCTGTGTTCTCTTAATTGCCGGAGCTTGCGTTGCCCTTATGTACTTGATATAAACAGCGTAATAAAATGTTGTAAATCACCTTATCCAATCGTGTAATGTAATTGAAAGGTCAAAGAGGTGATGAACATGATTTATTTGTCCAAAGGGATTGTAAAAGAAAACTCCACGGAACATCTTCTCCGAGTGGCGAGATGTGGTCAGGAATATAGCTTATCCGGAGAACAGGCGGCATTGTGGCTGAACGGGAGGTTTGGTTTTTCCGAAGCGAAAACAGAATCGGAGAAACGGACGCTGAAGCATTTGGCAAGAATGGGTCTGGCAGAAACGGGAGCAGAAAATACTGATGTGGCAAGGTACAGAATCCTCACACAGTGCGTTTGCTGCCCGGCGGTCAATGCAAAACCGGAAATTTTTTTGAGCCACGCAGAAAAGGAAGCATTAACTTGGCTTCGGAATGCTGGACTTCGGCTGACGGTAGCAGAACTTATTTATCTTAGAGAGCATAAGATCAGGCCGGAACCTCGATATCTCCATTCTGAAAACCGGCAGGCGCTGGTGGAGGCGATCTACACAAAGAATACCATCGCAGATAATTGTCTGGAGCAGATCATGGAATGCGCAGAATGCAGGGATGAAACCATGAGGATATTGCTCGGCCTGCTGAAGAAAAAGAAACTAATCGTATTGTGAGGTGAAGCAGATGAAGGAGAGATTTTATGAGTTGCCAGCACCTTTACAAAAGCAGATTGCCATAAGGATTGCAGGGGGTGCTGCTTTCCTGCTGGTGTTTGTTATCATCTTGCTTGGTTTCCGGGATTTCTATTTTAGCTTACCCTGCCTGCTGTTGTCCGGGTTTCTGCTTATAAACGGGATTCGACTATGCTATAATAGCTTTGCTGGCAATTATATGTGCATCCAGGGAACCTGCGAGAAAATTGAAACGGTCGGGCTCCGAAAAAGAACCAAAGGGATCTGGGTTCAACTGGAGGGAAACGTAGTGAAAATTCCTATTCGGCAAAGAATGAAGGTGCTCTCTATTGGCGATACTGTTATTATATACTTATCAGACAAAACCCCGGTATATGAGCATGAGGGTAGTTATATGATATGCAGCTACTATGCACTGGGAACAGAAAAGAGAGGTAATCAAAATGGAAGCAGATAAGGAGATGTTGAATCGGCTCTTGAACGAAATACACGAGTTGGTCAAGGAAAACGAAAATGAAGACGGCACCTACCGATTTGACTTGCTGAAGGCAGTCATTGCTTTGGATTTTGCAAAAACGGAGATTGAAAAAGCTATTTTCAAGTGATTTTTCAGATGGATTGACTATTGAAGCTGCATATGCTATAATGCTTATATCAGTTTCAAGATTTCCAAAGAGAAATCACGAGTTTCAGAGTTTTCAAAGTGTCAATTAGCACAATTGTGCTGGTTGGCACTTTTTTTGTTTCTTTTGGTTTCTGCCTGCAAAGCAGGTTTGAAATAAATATTTTTTATAGCAGGTAACCCCTGCGAGAAAGGAGATTTCCATGTTAAAAGTTTTTGCAACACAAGTCGTCGTATCCAAGGGTTATGACAACGCGCCAGCTCTTCGCTTTTCTGAGAATGGTGATTCTGTGAGGTTCCGTATCGGCAAGAAGGTCTATGACCCTCATGCTGAAAACGACAGCCGCTGGATCAACCTTCCGGTCAAAGCGTTTAACGGCGTATGCGAACGCATCAAGAAGATGCAGCTGAAAGAGGGTTCCTTTGTGAATCTGATTGGCAGGCTGGACGAAGATTCCTGGGAAGATAAGGATACCAAAGAAACCAGAAAAATGATGGTTATTATTCTGGATGACATTGAGTATGCTTCCGGTGGAGGCAAGTCCAAGGAAAACCAGGCAGCTGCAGGACAGCAGAATGCGGCTCCCCAGAATACTGCTCCGCAAAATGCTGCTTCAACTCCTGCGACAGGCGCTGAAGCATCCGGAAATTTTACCGGGTATGAGGCATTTGGCGGCGGATCATTCTTTGATGAGAATTGATTGGAGCAACAATTGAATCGGGCGTATTAAGGCGCACATGAGTTACAGACACTGTATGCTCATGTGCGCTTTTTTGCGTTTCAAAGGAGGTGTCTTATGACAAATGAAACCTTTTGCCTTCTCTCTGAGGAGGAGAAACACACAAAATTTAAGGCTGCAATGAAGGGCAAGACAAAAGGATGTCTGAATGAAGAAGAACTTCATAGCATCCTGATGAGCATTTCCCTGAACAGACAGTATGCTATTTCGGTTTACCGAGATGGGGAGGAGTTTTGCCGCATTTTGACAGCGATGAATGGTCTCAAAAGAAGAACCATACTTGGTCATGTAGCCGCAGGTATTGGAGAAATACCGGGAGAACAATTTGACTCATCGCAGGCGGCGGCAGTAATTTTGTATGATGCTGTTGACTGCAGCGATGTAAACTGCCTCTATATCTTTATTCCAAAGGAACGAAGTCAGAAAGGAACAGAGCGATGAATAAGAAAGATCAAAAAAGGCACATGGCATATGAGGCGCTGGTACTGTTGGGTATGCTGGCTTTGCTTACTTTTATATGCCGGCTATGGCCCATCCTGTTATTGATTATTCTCGGTATTTTTGCAGCGGTGATAAGACTGCTTTTTCTTTCGTCCAGAAAGATTGAAGTAATTGTACCACTTCCTCTTTTGCCGGAGCCGGTAAAAGAAGCGACCGAGAAAGATGTACAGGTGCTTGCATATTCCGTCATACTCAGACGGGTTACAGAACTGGTACTATCCGAGTATCCGGAAGCAAGATGGGTCTGGGAGGCCTCGAATGCCGAAAGGCTCATCCGGGAAAACCAGGAGGTATTCATCCTGCTGAACCGTGCCGGCGGATACCGCCGTGCCAGGGTCGTGATCCAAAACCTGCAGGTGGTTGGAATTGAGTACAATCCGCCGGCTGAGGAGGATGCGGTTTTGGAGCAGGAGGATAATGCCCCGGAACCTGAAGAAGAACCAGAGGTACAAAATTACGAGCTGCTGGCCTTTGAGTGGGCAGATGCTCATATTTTCGAGCTGAATGCCAGATGCAATGAAGCAATTGGAGAAAATCTCTCAGAATTGATTTTGCTTGCGGAAGAACTTCCGGTCCGGGAGAGTTGGGCAGATATCTGCCGGGAACTGATAAGAGCCGGGCTTACGGATGTCCAGTGTGTATCTGAGGGAATCAAAATTAATCTTACGCAGTCAAATGCAGAAAGGAAATAACGTATGAGTGCATACATGAACAACATCTTTAATTACAGCCGTCCCTTACCGGAACCGTTTGACACACTGACGAACAAAAAGGTGTCAGTATCATCGAAATATGGAGATGGGACAAATGCAACTTTGTGTTCAACAGTCATAAAAGCGGTACATGCAGTTTGCCGCTGCATGGATGGCAGCGCCGAAGGAGCTGTCGGGGTCATCGACCACAGGACGGTTGCTGAATACAAATCGTCCATGGGGCCTGATGAGTATCATCTGGTAGTATATGACAGCAACTCCGGTTCGTTAATGGCAAGCGTGTATGACAAGAACACGGAAACTTTTGAAAACTATGTACTGAACGCATCAGGGCGTGACGGAGCTGCCGTTATGATGGCACTGTTTCCGGTGCTTATGAATGACGAGGAATTCAATGATAATTTTGAATTGTACCGCGATCAGTTCAGTCATGGATTTTCGGATTTACCCTCGGCTACGGAGTACATGGCAATGCTATGTGACAACGCCTACAGACGCATCAAAGATACCTCTTGCTCAGCAGCCGTCAAGGTGAGTGTGGACAAGGCCGGAAATCTGATGCGTGTATCTCAGGTGCAGCTGGATTCCGGCGCTTTTGAGCCTACCCATGTGGTTGCGGGGGAATTTACGATTTTTGCAAAAACAGCGAGGGTTATTGTGAAGAGCGCAGACGCCATTGTGGAACACACGGATTTTGTCGGCAAGTACGAACTGCATCCAAGGACTATGAGCAGTCAGGAAAAACAGCTGATACCGGTGCTTCCGGAATGGTACATCATTCCACAGGAGGTCGTTGATATCTGTAAACATGCTCAGGCCACTACCGGGAAACCGACACAGATGAGGAATTTTCTCCTTAGAGGGCCGGCCGGAACCGGAAAGACCATGAGCGCAAAGGCGATTGCCGCAGGGCTGGGGCTTCCGTATATGGCATACACTTGCTCGGCAGGAACAGAAATATTTGACTGTGCGACCTGTTCCTGAACAGTGAGCATCATCTGATGTTTAAAATCAGGCCGTTTCTACACGAAACGAGAACTATCATTTCGACAGGTAGAATGACGGAGTAACGCCCTGAAATGCCTGCCCTGATCCTCCGACATGCGTATGCTGAAAATCCGTGTAATTAAGGACGCATAGGTATGAAGCTCGGTGAAGTCAGCTGAGAACTGCCGTAAAAGGATGAAATGTCCCACGAAAACTGTCCAGAGGTGAATGGCGCAGTCTATAGGCTGGGGGTCTATAAATTACCCATGGTTAGAATGTGGCCTTAACGGGGCCACTGACGAAAGCCCGAATGTAAGTGTCTATAAGATTAACCGATAGAAATGTCGGTGCATGCCAAGAGCATGGTACGTGAGGATGAGTAAGATTGGTCGATATGAAAATCCTTATATCGTTACAGGCGGTATCCAGCGTACAGGCACAAAGGGAAAACCTAAAGGTATATGCACAGATAGAAATGATGGAACAGGGAAAGGTTGGAACACGGAGCGATTACACGCTGTGATGTGTTGGCTGGGAAAGGCGATATGCTATAACCAGACTTTATCCAACTGAGAGTGATGCCATAGTACCGTTGAAACCATGGAAACATGGTGGAGGGATGGGCATTAGTCAGCCATAATAACAGATTTATACTACAGAGTATCAAAGGTTCGAGTAAGACTAAGAAAAGCGGTTCCGAAAGGAGTTGCTGACTTTGACAAGCCGAAATAAAAAGCGAAGAAAGCTACGGAATGCCGAATACTACGACATCCAAAGCCTACTGGACAAACTGTACGCCGACAGCAAGAACGGAAAGGTGTTCACTAACTTGGTGGAGCTCATTTGCCTTTCGCGGAATGTTGAGCTTGCGTACAGAAATCTCAAGAAAAACAGCGGAAGTAAAACGGCGGGAGTTGATGATAAAACCATTGATGACCTTGCCGGATTAACCAACGAACAAATTACCGATTATGTGAGAACACGCCTGAACTACTACAAGCCTCACAGAGTGCGCAGAGTAGAAATCCCCAAGAAAAACGGTAAAATGCGACCACTTGGAATCCCGACAATCTATGACCGTCTGATTCAGCAGTGTATTCTCCAGATTTTAGAGCCAATTTGCGAAGCGAAGTTTTATCCGCATAGTTACGGTTTTCGACCGAACAAATGCTGTGAGCACGCTATGGCAAGGGCTTATAAGCTGGCACAGAATCACAAACTGCATCATGTTGTAGACGTGGATATCAAGGGCTTCTTTGATAATGTGAATCATGGGAAACTACTTAAACAAATGTGGACTTTAGGGCTTAGGGACAAAAAGCTGATTTGTATCATATCCCAAATGCTGAAAGCAGAGATTGCGGGTATAGGCGTGCCGACAAAAGGCACACCGCAGGGAGGAATACTATCCCCCTTGCTGGCAAACATCGTACTCAATGAATTGGACTGGTGGATTGCATCACAGTGGGAAACATTCCCCACAAGGCATCAATACAGAAGTGATGTTGTGCGAGAGGGCAAGCCTGGTATTAACCATGGGCATCGCTACAGAGCGCAACGTGAATCCAATCTCAAAGAATGCTATATTGTCAGGTACGCCGATGACTTTAAAATCTTCTGCCGAAACAGAGTGGATGCGGAACGGATATTTCAAGCCACAACACAGTGGCTAAAGGAAAGGCTGACTCTTGAAATCAGCCCCGAAAAATCCCATATCGTAAACTTGCGCAAAGGATATTCGGAATTTCTGGGGATTCGTTTCAAACTGATAGCAAAAGGCAAAGAAAAAGATGGGACACCAAAGTTCGTTATTCGCTCCCATATATGTGACTCTGCTGTTGAGAAAATCGCAGAGAAAATGTATGTGGAAATAAGCAACTTAGCACACTGCGCGGATAATCGACAGCTGCATGTTGTGGTGGATAACATCAACCTGTATGTGCTGGGAATCCATCAATATTATCAAATGGCAACTCACATAGTTACTGACTTAAATCCAATAAACCGCTCAGTCTTGTCCAGACTCGAACATAAGAAAAACCTGAAATGCCTGCTTACCGAGCAAGGCGAAGCCAAATTGCCGAAGTATGTGGTACAGAAGTACAGCGTCTCGAAATGTATGCGCTATATCAATGGAAGGGCATTGATTCCGATAGGTTTCGTGCAAACAAAGCCACCGATGTTCCCTAAAAGCGGTGTATGCAAATACACGGCAGAGGGTCGGTCGTTGATACACAATAACCTACAGGCCATCGACATTTCTATTTTGCATTACTTGATGAATCATCCCAACAATAACCGCAGTATTGAGTACAACGACAATCGTCTGGCCCTATATTGCGCGCAAAATGGGAAATGCGCTATCACAGGTAAGGTGCTGGAAATCGGAGATATCCATTGTCATCACATTGTACCCATCCATGCGGGAGGAACAGACAAATACCAAAATCTGAAAATCGTTTGTGTGGACATCCACAAACTCATCCACGCCGTGGACGAAAGGACGATTAGAGGATTACTGGAAAAGGTCAAACTGAACGCATATCAGCTCAAAAGGCTTAACTATCTGCGAAGGATGGCAGGCAATCAGGAAATACAAGCTAAAGCGGCTTGAAAACTCTGTAATGAAATACAATTTGTTATTAGGCTGATGGAACGCCGTGTGCGCTGAAAGGTGCATGCACGGTGTGAAGCCGGGGAAAAGTTGGAGATGACATCAAAGACTTACCTATGGCTATTCATCGGTCAGATATTTCCGGATTCCGATTCGGGTTCTACCGGTGATGCACAGCTTGACCATGAGAAAGCAATTTTGACGAGTATGGGCGGCATCAATTATGCTAATGTGTCCAAGATGATGAACCTTCCCGATTTGGATGATATGGACTACGATCCGGCGGGGGTATATCAGGCACTGACGGGCGTAGAGAACGCGGCTGCCACATCTCAGGATTGCATGAGCATTGTGCTGGATCGTGTAACAGAGAAGGTACGTGCTCTGTCCAGACGGGATGAAAACTCTAAGAGCAGTGGTCAGACCTATACCTACACGGAGACGGATTTTATTAAGGCTCTGAAGAATGGGTATGTCATTGAGATCCAGGAACCTTCCACAATTGTTCAGCCAGGCGTTCTGGTAGGACTGAATTCCCTGTTGGAGCAGACCGGGACAATCACCCTTCCCACAGGGGAGGTGATAAAGCGTCATCCGGATGCAGTCGTAGTAGTAACAACCAACATCGAATACGAAGGGTGCCGAGGCATGAACCAGTCCGTTATCGACAGAATGAGTCTGGTGCGGGACGTGGAGCTGCCGACGCCTGAAGTTATGATGCAGCGTGCCATGTCAGTTACAGGTGCAACAGATGAGTACCAGATTTCCCAGATGGTGCAGGTGGTCAATGATCTATCGGAGTATTGCCGAAAAAACAGTATTACAGACGGTTCGTATGGTATGCGCAGTCTGATCGACTGGATCGTAAGCAGCGAGATTACCGGCGATGTATATGAGTCGGCGCTATATACGATCATCAGCAAGGCGACCACGGATGAAGTAGACCGTGAGGCGCTGGTCAGTGCAGTTCTGGAACCGATTTTCACAAAGAAGCGAAAGAAAGCAACTGCATAAATGTATTTAGAAAGGAGGTCAACCCTGTATGGCGAGGGTGAATCACAAGTTAGTAAAACAGCGGCTCAATGAGCAGCGCAGTAAAATTTCAGACCGACAATTCTTCTCGTCCCGTCTTTTGGCGGGACATTTTGAAGATCTGGCGGCGGCACAGACAAGGCGGTATCGCTATAACCGCCGGGTCCGCGTCAATCTGTACTGGAAACCGAGAGAAAAGCATGTGGCGTCAACGGACAATATGTTTGTGCGTATCAATACAGGAAATTCCCTGGTTACAAAGGTAAAAGGGCGGGAAAACCGTTACCAGATTGTGTGTGGTTTATTTGCACACGAACTGGGACATGTCCTTTATACGGACTTTTTGGCAGCACAGACACATACCAACTATTTAGGAAGCGGACGCTGGTATCCCTATCCGCCGGATTTGAAGACTACGGCGGATGCGCGGAACGAGAAAGCATTCTGGAATTATGTGAAAACTGATCCGAAAAATCTGGAGATGGTGCAGATGATTGCCCATCATATCTCCAATGTGATTGAGGATGGGTATATCGAAAACAGGATGCTGAACAATTTTCCAGGTACTTTGGGGTACGGTCTTGAAAAGCTGCGGGAGCAGCATTTTGAGCATATTGAAACGGTGACGCAGATGATTGAGAGTGAGGATGAAGGAAAGCATATTTTTGAAAGCATTCTTCAGATCATGCTCTCTTATGCTAAGTTTGGTGAAATCAAATACGGGGATGAACCGCTCAGTGATGAAAGAATTCAGGCGGTGTTTGGTTTGATTACCGATATTGACAGCGCTTTACTGAGCAGGTCCGGAAAAGACCGGTTGAATGTTGTCAACATGGTACTGGTAAGGTGCTGGGACTATATCGAATCTTTTTGTGAAGAATGCAAAAAGCGTCAGGAAGAGGCAGTAGCCTCCGGCGGTTCCGCCAGCCTTGCAGAAACCTTGTCGGAAGTGTTGGGTGCAATTGCCGGTGGTTCCGAAATGGGTGAAGGAAGTAGTACACCGGTGCCGGAAGCCTCCGGCGGGTCAGAAGAATCTGCGACGGCCGGCAAACGGGCACAAACCCATGCAGATGCCGACAGTGAGGATGACGCTGAGGAAACAGACAGCTCCCAGACTGACTCTGAAACGGAAGAAAATCCATCTGGGTCTGGGGGAAGCGATAATTCTTCAGACGAAGATGCCGCCCCGATAGATGGTGGCAGTTCCGGTTCAGGGAAACAGGAAACTTCGGATACTGAGCAGGGGCGTATTCCTTATCACCAGTCAGAATCACTTTCCGAACCTGTTGGCGGTTCCGTGGAAAAAAACGAAGATTATGAGCGAGAGCATTACGACAGTGCGGCTGCCGATATTGAACGTCTTCTGGATAAGATGGCAGAAAAGGCGGCCTGTGAGCAACTGGAGAATGAAAGGATTCAGGAGCTTAACGATGTCGCTCAGAACATTTCCTATGGGAATATCCATGAAGGAGTACCTATCCGAATCAACCGGATTGCCTCTGTGGATGAGGAACTTATGGAACAGTACGATGCTATTTCAGGACCTTTGCTGAATATTTCCCGCCAGCTGCAGAAGAGTTTGCTCAAGCAGCTCAAGGAAAACCGGAGAGGCGGTAAACAGACAGGGCTTATCATGGGCCGCCGTCTGGATGCGCACGCACTGTGCAGGAATGACGGCAAGGTGTTTTATAAGAACAACCTGCCCAATGAGATCCCGGAGCTGGCAGTCGGTCTGCTTCTGGATGAGTCAGGGTCTATGTGTTCCTGTGACCGCTGTACTTATGCCAGAGCTTCGGCCATCATTCTGTATGATTTCTGCCAGAGTTTGGACATTCCGGTAATGGTCTATGGTCATTCCACCGATTATACCGATGTCGGAAATACGGTGGCATTGTATTCCTATGCGGAATTTGATGGTTTTGACCATGATGATAAATACCGCATGATGGATATTGCGGCCAGAGGCAGTAACCGTGACGGGGCGGCACTTCGTTTTGTTGCGGAGCAGCTGTCTAAGCGGCCGGAAGCAGTAAAAATCCTCATACTGGTTTCTGACGGACAGCCTGCTGACAGTGGGTATGGAGGTTCCGCAGCTGAGGAGGACCTTCGCGGCATCAAGCAGGAGTATCAACGTAAAGGTATTTTGTTTGTCGCTGCGGCAATCGGAGATGACAAGCAGAACATTGAGAGAATCTACGGAGACTCATTCCTGGATATCTCGGATTTAAACCAACTGCCCACAAAACTGACCGCTGTTGTGAAGCGGCATGTGAGGGTATAACAATATCAAATCATAAAAAAGACGACGGGCAGCTGGAATTTCTACAGCTGCCTGCCTGTTATTCAGAAAGGAAGGTAATTATGCACTTTTTAACATTAGCAGCTTTAGAAATCTCTCAGATACAGGAAGACAAGGAATTGGACAAGCAGATTGCAGAGGCGCTGAAGGAATTGGAGCTTCAGAAGCAAATTGAAACAAAGAATTTTATGCTGGATTTTGCAATTGGGAGATGTCAAAATCTTCAGTCATCGTTCTCCCGTGCAGTGAATGACGGCGTTTCTGAGTTGATGTATCCTTATTGTGAGTCGCTGGAGGATCCGGAATATCTGGAATTTGAAGATCGGACAGAAAAACTGCGTGAGGAATATGAGGACGCGGTTGATTGCATAAAGCTGCCTCAAGGAACAATTGTGGAGCAGTATGGCGATCCACTCTGGGGCAGATTTGTTGTCCGTGACGGAAAAGTGTTCCAAAGGGATGCAGGACCGCTACATCATGAAAAGCGTACAAAGAAAGCAAAACGAATGGTGGCTCTGCCTAATTATCCCCGCAAAAAGCTCTATAAGAGTTTTGAGAAATATGCAGAAGAAAGGTGTGGCTTTTCTTTTGATGAAAAGCATCAAGGCTATGGATATTATTATAATCCAAACGCCATGTGGGACTGGTATTCCATTGGCGGGCGATGGCCGGAGATGTTTCTGGTAAAGGATACCTGCACGGAGTATTCAATTGGCGAAAGAAGCTGGTGCAATTCAGACAGAAAGGAAGAATCACCGGATGGATATGTATGGGTTTGTGCCGCTAGAAAAAAAGATATCGCATGGGAAGAGATACGGGATTGGAGAAATCAGAAAGCAAAAGAGCGTTTTTATAAGCTTGAGCAAATGTTTCTGGCAGGAAAGACCGATTCCGACTTTCACGGAGAAATCGTTCCAGACGGAATTATCCGCTGGGGCAGATACGTCTACCGAAAAGGCTCTACATTGGAAGAATACCTTGAGGAGTATGGAATTCCAAGCAGCTGGAAGTACCCGGTAGGCACGCATGATATTGTGGATGCAGACCAGTGGCTGAGCAAAGATGACAGTGTGCTGGATGCAGAATCTGAAAAATATGTTCCGGTAGACTGGCGCAGCTGCATAGATGGCTACATTGATGATGTGGATGAGGATACGGTACTGGTTGCCGTAGATTATCATATGTGAGGAGGATTCAGATGAATACATATGTTATTTGTATGGACTCTGTATGGGTTCGTGACTCAGAAATGTTTGATATTGTCGGTCTGACAGATGAAGAACTGACGGATATTGATATGTGCGGCACAGATAACGAAGGCAGATGGCATGATATGGAGCCGACTCCATTTATCGCAGTCATAAAAGCGGAAAACGAGGAGGAAGCCTGTAAAAAGGCAGCCATCGAAATGCGCTATGATCCACGCTGTCTGTTTGCAATAAAAGTTTCAGAATAAAGGAGGTATTAAAAATGATTATCAATCGAATCGGTGCTGAATTTGAATATGAAGGCAAAACCTATGTTGTCGGCGCTCCCATTGTGGGAACGCCGGAAAGTGAGTATGAGGGACTTTATGGGACGATTACGGAAATCCGTGATGGAGAGGATAAGGAAACGGAAAATGAAACGCCGGATCTGTACTGCTCTTTTGAGGTTCCTGCACTGCCCTGTGAAGTAAAAAAGCTGGAAGAGGTTTTTTCTGAACTGTATGACCAGAAAAAGACTATTGACGACATCATTCTGGATTTTGTCATCATGGCTCCGTCTATGGTGGAGCTGCTTGACGATCTGGAAGAGCGCCGCCAGCATCCGAGGATTTATATTCTTTTGGAAGATTGGGCGGTAGATGGCGAACAGGGGAATTCTTCAGAAGTCTATACAGATTTTAATGATGCAAAACGCTTATTGGAACAGAAGCTGAAGGAAGAACAGGAAAGCGGTTGTATTCCTCAATGGACGGATAAGGAGAAGTTTGTGGAGTATTCCGCAGACTCCCTCTATGAATGTTACATTGACGGTGAATACTGCGAAAACCACTATCATATTGCAATCATATCCCAGCAGCTTTGTGTCTCCAATCGGTTTGTCAGAGAAATGGGGTGGATTTACAAGGCATCCTGCCAGCTTGAGGATTTTGTATCACAGGTGTCAGACTGGGATGAACTGGATCAGCTTACCGATGAGCAATACAACCGTATGGTTCAGGATCCTCGCTTTCCGGAAAGGCTTCACAGTGCATTGGGGAAAAATGATTCCTATTGGGAGGCTTACTGGGAAACGGTTTCTGAGGTGGCTCATGCGTTTGTGGATGAGTATCTGAAAGAAAATGCGCATCCGGACTGTTATACGCCGGAACAGGACAATCCATACCCGCTGTGTGTCGGAAATGGAAGTGCGGCATGTAAAGAATGCTGTCTGTATGCAGAAATGGAGGCAAAGCCATGGGAACCATAAATACAAGAATCAGCTATCTTTACAGAGATGCTGACAATTATAAAATGCAAAATTCCTGCGTGATAATGGGCGTGATAACCGAAACGCAGATTGCAGAAATCATTTCCTGTCTGGACTGTGGGGAATATTTTATTCCCCGACAGGTGGGGCTTCCTGAAAAACGCTTTGACAGGTTTGACGAGGAAGCAGACCATTGCTGGTTTGAATTAAATGCGGATGGATTTGAAGTTACAGAAGATATTTCCAACATTGACATGACTGTGGGCCAGCTCTTGGAGTTGTTTCATAGTGCAAAAAACAACTGGCATGATGAGGTGCCGTTAGGGGGCGCAGTATGAGTTATTCAACATGGCTTACCTACGGCTACGGGATCTGTGTTTCCGATATTAAGGAGGCGTCTCTGGAACGCTTGCAGAAGTTGATTTCCATGGCGCCAGAATACCAGAAGAAAATTCAGGAATGGCTGGATGACTGCGAGATATCTGAGCCGGCCTATGAGGATTATCTGGAATTTGACCAGGACTATATGCTTGGCCTGGCAACCATTCTGAAAGAGGTGATCCTTGAGGCAGAGGACATTGACCTTGTGGCGTGCGACAGTCATGATGGCACAGATTATCTGATTTATGTGCCCGACTATCCATGGAATCAGGGAAAACACCGGCAGATCAAGACAGAGAAAGCTGTCGAAGAGCTTATCCAAAAATATGTATCCATCTTAACGGACGAAGTGGTAGAGATAGATTATCAGTCCGTTGAAAATGGAGGTTAGGAGGCGATGAAAGTGTTGCATAACCAAACAAATGCGAAAGCAGGGCAAATGAGTATTGTCCTGGAAAATCTCAGTATCACGAAAGATAAAATATCTGCAGTTCTAAAGAGGAGATGGCTGGCTTGTTATATGCTCTATGACTGGAATTACCGTCATGCAGAGCATACGTTTGCCGCAAATGAAATGGAGCGATTCCAAAAGGCTATTGAGACCCTTAACAGACATCCATGTGCTGCTTCTGAACTGGATCAAAAGCTGACCAAAGCCTACAATAGAGTCTTGATGGAAGATGTAGAATCTTTTATCAGACAGCACATGAAAGTCTGGTCTGCGGATCGTACTGTGGTAAAGTTAGAACTTGCACGAGCGGAAGCAGAAATGCTTCAGTGTTAGAGAGGAGGTGGCATTATGCCTTATAAAAGCGAATCAAGGCCGTTGACCAGCATTGTTTCCTATCCGGAACGTGGCGAAGGCGGCAATAACCGTTATCGGGGGAACTGTTCTCCCAGACTGATTGAGGATCTTTTAGGGTTCTTTCGCCCGGGAGAAATCTGTGACTACATGTGCGGCGGCGGGACGACTAAAGCAGCGGCGGACAAATTGGGCATTGGCAGTCATCTGTATGACCTGCACAGCGGATTTGATATCATGAACTGCGAAATCCCGGAGCGTCCGGAGTTCATCTTCTGGCATCCTCCATATTGGGATATCGTGACCTATTCGGATGTCATGTATAAAGCCTCTGATGTCCAAAAGAACTACGGCTATGACCCGAGACAGTATGATCTGTCGCGCATACCGGACTGGGAAAGCTTTGTTGATAAAATGAACTATGCCATGATGAAGCAGTTTTCTGCCCTTGAAAAAGGTGGCAGGATGGCGGTTTTAATGGGAGACATTAAGAAAAGAGGCGTGCTTTACAGTATGCTTTCTGAAATCGTCAAGCCGGGCTCCTTGGAAAACATCATCATCAAGGCTCAACATAACTGCTTTTCAGACAAGATCCAGTATAGCGGAAAATTCATCCCGATTCTGCATGAATATGTGATGATTGTCCGAAAGGATTCACCGCTTCTGGTTCCGATTATCATGGCAAAGAAAGCGGAGGTCGATATCCGGGATATGCCGGGAGCGACATGGCGTGATGTAGTTGCTGCCGTTTTGGAACAGTGCAGCGAGCCGGTGACGCTCACGTTTCTCTATGAGAAAATAGAGCCGCATAAAAAAGCACAGGCAAATAAATGGTGGAAAGAAAAAATCCGCCAAACGCTTCAGATCAATCCTACATACTTCTTACATGATGGCAGGGGAATGTGGTCTTTGAACAGAAGCGCAGCATAGTATCTGCGTCTGGGGGATGTCTTTTGTAGGCATCCCTCAGTTGCTTTAACTAGATGTAGAAGAAGGATGACTTTTTTGCTATAATACAAATATATTTATGGATAGGAGGAGAAATATGTCTGCTTATTATAATCCGGAAACGTACAGAAAAATTATCAGAAATGGTGAAGAATGTTGGGTATATGATTGGGGCAAAAATGCTGATATAAATTCGTTCAATTATATGCTGGATCGCTGGGAGGGCACCCAGCAACAATTTTTTATCAATGGTGAGACTAAGCAATATTTTCTTATTAATAAACAAGAGCGTACTGTCATGGAAATATTAAATCCAGAAGTAATAAGGTTCCTGTATGAGCATCTTTATATGGCTGAAATTAACGAAACCTTTATTGAACTGTTTACCTCAATCGGTAGGTTTAAGACAGTGAAGTACGAGTAGGTTCTGATTTTTTCTTGGGGATGTCGCTTCGGCGGCATCCTTTTTTGCATAATTGTTTTCAATTTGGACATACTAATCTCCGAGAGTTCTATTTACATTCGCACTTCAATAGTGTATAATATGGAGTGCGAATGTAAATGGAGCCAAGGAGGTGCATTGATACGGACACGATTTGGACTAAAATTCAAACAATTGCAGAAAAAAGCAATGGGTTTGTTAAGACTTCTGATATTGAGGCGGCTGGAATCAGCAGACCGATGTTGAAAAAGTATGTTGATATGGGAAAATTAGATCCGGTGCGAAAAGGGTTATATACTTTGACCGATGAATTTACTGACGAGTTTGCGCTTCTTCAGGCGCAAAGCGCAAAGATAATATATTCATATGGCACCGCACTGTTCTTTTGGGGGATGTCGGACAGGGCGCCGAACATCTTGGATATAACGCTGCCTCGTGGAACGAACATCAGCAGGCTAAGGCGTGATAATCCGAATTTGCGTTGTCATTATGTGCAGACGGAAGTTTACGATCTTGGAATAACAGAAACAAAATCCCCTCAAGGCGGGATGGTAAAGCTGTATGACAGGGAGCGCTGTATTTGTGATCTGATCCGGGATAAGGATCAAATTGAGCTTCAGCTTTTTACGCAGGCAATTAAGGACTATTTTAAGACAAATCCAAATAATCGAAAACTGCTGAAATATGGCAAGATATTTGGAATCGAAGATAAGATAAGAACATATATGGAGGTTTTATAATGAAGACACCGGAACAACTAAAAGGAGCCATTCGCAGCATGGCAGCGAAGAAAAATCTTCGTGCACAGGAAGTGCTGCAGATGTTTTTATTTGAAAGAATCATTGATCGTTTGGCAGCCTCATCCTTTCGGGACAATTTTATTTTGAAGGGCGGTCTGCTGATTTCATCCATGATAGGAATCAGTGAACGAACTACAATGGATATGGACACAACGGTGCGTGGTATTCAAATGGAAGAGGACGAGATTGTTTCTGCAGTCAAAGAGATTATCGCAATGGATGTGGGAGACGGGATTTCTTTTGAATTTCAGAAAATTGAACCGATCCGCGAGGATGATGCGTACAATAATTTCCGGGTTCATCTGCGTGCAAAATACGGGAAGATTGACAGTCCAATGAAGATAGACATTACTACCGGAGATATTATTACGCCTGCAGCCATTCGATATGATTTCCCGTTTGTGTTTGAGGAGAAAACGGTTCCGGTCATGGCATATACGCTTGAGACAGTACTTGCGGAAAAATATGAAACGATTATCCGCAGAAACATTGGAACTACAAGAGCAAGGGATTATTATGATTTACATACTCTTTACCGCAGCCGTAAAGATGTGGTTCAGATGGATGTTCTGAGGGCAGCAGTTATTCATACTGCGGAAAAAAGAGATTCGGTTGATGATATCAGGGACTGGAGAGATATTCTGAAGGATATCCGTGAAGAGCCGCAGTTATATCTTCTGTGGGATAACTATGCTGCGGACAACAAATACATTGGAGATTTGAAATTCAATGAAGTTCTTGATGCGGTGGACGAAATTGCAAAGATTCTTGATTTGTGATATTGAGTAAGAAATGAATAAATTTTGAAAAAGGATACTCATAATAGAAATCGGGATTTGAGGAGGACAAAAATGGAATATACAAAGGAAGAATTAATTGAAGCAAAAAGGCAAATTGATTCAACATTGCATAAGTTGCGGGAAACAATAATAACCTTTGAATCAAAAGAAAATTCAGAAAGATACAAGTCGCAAATCACTTTGGCGAAAAGACGAGTAAGAGCGTTTGAAATAGCAAATCATTTTATAGCAAATGAGATTGAAAACAGTTAGTTAAACCTCCTGTTTATCAAATCATAAAGTTTTGAAACAAAAAGAATATTGTAACCCAGAGATGTTGATTATCAGCATCTCTTTTTTATATCACAAAGGAGGTAACACAGTATGGGATGGTTGATAGGTATCCTTAGTTTTATTGGCGGCAGCATGTTTGGAGTTGTCTTTATGTGTATGTTTCAGATTAACCGAACTTATAGAAATAAGCGCTCGGAGGAATAAACATTTGCGGTAAGAAGGCTCTTTTCTCCTGGTGGATTGACTATTGCAAACAAATCTGTTATAATATTTACATCAGTATCAAGTTTGGCTACGGCTAAACACAGTTTAACAGAGTTTATCAAAGTGTCATTTGCAATTTTGCAGATGGCACTTTTTTTGTTTTCCGGCCAATTCATTTGGGCATAAGCCAGCAGTCTTTCGGGATTGCTGGCTTTTGTTATATATCAAGGCGGCAATCCCGCCAAAAAAGAAAGGAGCATGAAATATGCAAAAACAATGTCAGGATGGTTTCTACACCACATTCAGTTCCTATCCCTTTATGCTGGATTATCACAAGGAGCAGTCCAAGAACAGCCGCTGGGTGAAAGCCAGGGTCAGTGACCTTGAAATTCAGCCGCTGGGCAAAGGCTCTGCTCTGAGCACTGATCTGCCGGCATTTGCGTCAGGAACCACACAGGACGCTGTGGATGACACAGCAAACAATCTCGGTCTGGCCATGCGTGTTGACGGGGAACTCTTCCCCATGCGCATGACAGCCTACAAAAGCCTTTTGGACAGGGCAAAAATCGGTGGCACGGCGCTCCCTAAACTGAGTCGTGAAGTGCTGGCGGAGGTGTTAAACGCCTGCCTGCGCCTTTATTCAGCGGATGCACTTTTGCTGATTCGTGATGAAAAAGTTGCGGCGGTTCATTCCGGGGATGCTGTTGATTATTCAGTGCTGCCGATTGATGAGCTGCTCACTGCGCTGAAGACAAAGTTGGATGCCCGTTTTTCAGGAAACGAGTTTGAGTCCGGCTACTGTGACCATGCGATGGTAAGCGCAGCATGGACGATGCCAGATCAAAAAGAGGATTTGCTAGGAGCGTACACAAAGCTGCTGGATTCTCAAGGAAAAACGGCTATGGCTTCCAAACTGACTCCAGGTGTCCGTTTTATGAGTTCGGATACTGGAGTGGCTTCAGCAAAGGTCTCAGCCCTACTGGTGAGCGGAAAGCGTTCTATCCATATCGGGGGCTGCATCGCAGTTGACCACAGGCATCAGTCCAAGGTTTCCGACTTTGATACAGCGTTGGATCAGCTGTTTGCCCAATTCGGGGATAGCATTGCCAA